>LGVF01676929.1_pt1 | contig 25308 bp, 20 predicted proteins | sample 469901 | NCBI WGS metagenome assembly LGVF01 (sample SAMN03893561, study PRJNA290197) | marine sediment metagenome | material: sediment; isolation source: combined push core samples #3730, #5133, and #5579 collected at Hydrate Ridge | place: Pacific Ocean: Hydrate Ridge
GATTCAACTAAGGTAGAAGAGGATGCAAGAACATTCTTAATCAAGGTGTTTTCGGAAGCAAGTGCAATTTCATAATGGAATTGTTTATCTAATTTTGCTCGAATTGCTTCATCTGTTTCTGTTTCAATAGCATCGCATATTTTTTCAAGATGTATATATGTTTCTTTTGTCATGTGTTTAGCAGCGAGTTTGGCGGATTCTGTTTCAAGTGCACGACGAAGTTCTTGGATTTCACGTATTTTTGATTTACTTAACCAAAACATAATGGTTAAAGGTTGGGTTAAGGTATCTTCGTAATTTTCGGCAATAAAATTACCTTCACCTTGACGGCATTTTACAAGTCCAATCATTTCTAGGGCGCGGACGGCTTCACGAATTGTAGCACGAGAAACGCCTAATTGTTCAGCCCAGTGTCGTTCGGACGGTAAACGGTCACCACTTTCTAAATTACCTTGAATAATATTTTCTTTTATTTGTTCAAGGATTTGTAGGTAAATTTTTTTTTGTGGGATTTCTGTAAACATAGTAACACATCATTTCATTAGTTAGATATTTATCATAGTTGATAGAGCCTAATTGTATCATAATGTATTTTAAATTTCAAAAGCTTAGAAATAAAATTTATGAAAACGTTATTTTAATGCTTGACAAGTATTTACGAAACACATATAATGGCAACAGGTTAGTGGTCTGACCACTTGTGAATAGCAAAATTTTATCGAGTCGAGTTATAAAGTGGTTTTAGTATTTTAATTTATGGAGGGCAAGTATGAAAATGTTGGTGTGTGTTAAACAAGTTCCTGGAACATCTAATGTAGAAGTGGATCCAGAAACAGGCGTTTTAATTCGTGATGGTGTTGAATCAAAGATGAATCCTTTTGATTTATATGCCTTAGAAACAGCGTTTCGTCTCAAAGAAAAATTGGGTGGAACAATTACATCGTTATCGATGGGTCCGATGCAAAGTAAAGAAGTGTTATATGAATCGTTTTACATGGGAGCAGATGAAGGATGTTTATTGTCTGATCGAAAATTTGGCGGGGCAGATGTTGTAGCAACAAGTTATACATTAGCTCAAGGAGTTAAAAAATTAGGCAATTTTGATTTGATTGTTTGTGGAAAACAAACAACAGATGGAGATACAGCTCAAGTTGGTCCTGAAATGGCCGAATTTTTAGGAATTCCTCATGTAACAAATGTTATTAAAATTTTAGTTGCAAATGACAAAGGTTTAACGGTACAAATGAATATGGAGGAATCCATTGAAATTCAACGCGTGCCATATCCATGCTTAATTACAGTAGATAAGGATATTTACACACCACGATTGCCTTCGTATAAAAGAAAGCTAGCAATAAAAGAAAATCCAGAAATTAAAATATTATCATTGAAAGATATGTACGATACAAATGAAAAAAATTATGGCTTAAGTGGATCTCCTACTCAAGTTGAACGAATTTTCCCACCAGAAAGTAATGTTGAAAAAATAAGCTTTGAAGGTGATGGAAAAATGTTAGCAAAGAATTTATTTAATATATTATCAGAAAAAAAATATTTAGGCTAGAAAGGGAAAAATCATGGCAGGAATAAAAATTATTAAAAAAGACGTTGATCGAAAGACCTATGAGGCGCTGGCAGAGATTTGTCCATTTGATGCCTTTAGTTATGAAAACGATATACTAGAAGTCACTGCTGGATGCAAAATGTGCAAAATGTGTATCAAAAAAGGGCCAAAGGGTGTTTTGGTACTTGAGGAAGATGAAAAAGTTGCAATTGATAAAGATGCCTATAAAGGTGTCACTGTTTATGTGGATCATATTGAAGGGAAAATCCATCCTGTAACCTTAGAATTAATTGGAAAAGCAAGGAAACTTGCAAAGGTTATTGGGCACCCTGTTTATGCCTTGTTTATGGGACAAAACATTACAAATCAAGCGGAAGAATTACTTAATTATGGCGTAGATAAAGTTTTTGTATATGATAAACCAGAGTTAGAACATTTTGTGATCGAACCGTATGCGAATGTTTTTGAAGATTTTATTGAAAAAGTTAAGCCATCATCTATTTTAGTTGGAGCAACTAATGTTGGACGATCTTTAGCACCAAGGGTTGCAGCGCGATATCGAACAGGATTAACCGCGGATTGTACGATTTTAGAAATGAAAGAAACCAGTGATTTAGTTCAAATTCGACCGGCTTTTGGTGGAAATATTATGGCTCAGATTGTTACAGAAAATAATCGTCCGCAGTTTTGTACCGTACGATACAAAGTGTTTAATGCAGCAGAAGTTGTAGAAAATCCTTTTGGAACGATTCAAATGATGATGATTGAGGCTGAAAAACTTATTTCAAAGATTGAAGTATTGGAAATTATAAAAAAAGAAAAAGGAATTGATCTTTCTGAAGCTGAAACAATTATTGCTGTTGGTCGAGGTGTCAAGAGTGAAAAAGATTTAGAAATGATTCGTATTTTGGCAGAAAAAATTGGGGCAACTGTGGCGTGTACACGTCCAGGAATTGAAGCAGGATGGTTTGATGCAAAACTTCAAATTGGTTTGAGTGGACGAACCGTAAAGCCAAAGCTAATGATTGCATTAGGGATTTCAGGTGCAGTGCAATTTGCTGCGGGAATGCAAAATTCAGAATATATTATTGCAATTAATAATGATCCCAAAGCACCAATTTTTAATGTTGCACATTGCGGAATGGTAGGAGATTTATATCAAATTCTACCAGAACTTTTAGAGATGATTGAAGCTTCTGAAACAAAGGATACGATATCAGAGGACTCGGAAAGGATGGCAGTATAAGATGAATTATAAAAAAGTTGAAGTGAAAGATATTGAGTATTTCAAAAATATTATTTCAAGGGAGCGTCTTTTTATTGGGGATGAAATTGGAGAAGATTTTAGTCACGATGAATTAGCAACGATCCATTCTTATCCGGAAATATTAATTAAGGTTATATCAGAAAATGAAATTTCTAAGATTATGAAACATGCCTATGATAACACTATTCCGGTGGTTGTTCGTGGGTCAGGAACGGGATTGGTTGGTGCTTGTGTTCCTCTATTTGGAGGAATTATGATTGAAACAACCCTAATGAATCATGTGTTAGAGTTAGATACTGAAAATTTGACAGTAACCGTTGAACCGGGGGTATTGTTAATGGAATTATCTAAATTTGTTGAAGAAAATGATCTCTTTTATCCACCAGATCCAGGTGAAAAATCAGCTACCATTGCGGGAAATATTAGCACAAATGCTGGCGGAATGCGAGCTGTAAAATATGGCGTAACACGAGATTATGTTCGAGGATTAACGATTATTCTTCCAAATGGAGAAATAATGGAATTGGGTGGGAAAATTGTAAAGAATAGTTCAGGTTATAGTTTAAAAGATTTAGTTGTTGGATCAGAAGGCACCTTATGTGTGATTACAAAGGCGATTTTAAAATTATTACCACTTCCTAAAAAAACCATGAGTTTATTAATCCCATTTGATAACATCAGTGCAGCAGCTGGGAGCGTTCCTAAAATTATTAAATCAAAGGCAATTCCTACAGCGATTGAATTTATGGAGCGTCAAACGATTTTATTTGCGGAAGAATTTTTAGGAAAGAAATTCCCGGATTCAAATAGTAACGCCTATATTTTACTAACCTTTGATGGTAATACAAAAGAACAGGTTGAAGCAGAATATGAAGTCGTTGCAAACTTGTGTTTGGAAGAAGGTGCAAAAGATGTTTATATTGTGGATACTGAAGAACGAAAAGAATCCGTGTGGTCTGCTCGTGGTGCATTTTTAGAAGCAATCAAAGCGTCAACAACAGAAATGGATGAATGTGATGTTGTGGTTCCACGAAATTGTATTGCGGAATTTATTGAGTTTACCCATGATTTAGCACGAGAAATGGATTTGCGTATTCCAAGTTTTGGTCATGCAGGAGATGGTAATCTTCATATTTATGTTTGTCGTGATAAATTATCACAAGAAGAATGGGATATCAAGTTGGAAGAAGCAATGGATCGTATGTATGCAAAGGCATTAACTTTAAACGGACTTGTTTCGGGAGAACATGGGATTGGTTATGCAAAACGCAAGTATTTGCTTAATGATTTTGGGGCAGAACATTTAGGATTAATGGCTGGGATAAAACGAACCTTTGATCCTAAGAACATTCTTAATCCTAAAAAAGTTTGTCAAATGTAGGTTAGAATATGAATAATTATCTGTTATTCTTTATTGCTTTAATTCCTGTATTGTGGTTAATTGTATCGTTAGGTGTATTAAAAATACCCGGTCAAAAGGCATGTCCAATTGCACTGGTTATAACGATGCTACTGAGTATTTTGGTATGGAAAATGCCAGTGATTGATAGTATGACAGCAGCATTAGAAGGCGCGGCGATGGCGATTTGGCCAATCTTTTTAGTAATTGTTGCAGCTGTTTTTACATATAATTTGGTAACCCATACCGGGGGAATGGAAATCATAAAAAAAATGATGACCAATGTTTCGACGGATCAACGGATCTTAGTTTTAATCCTGGCATGGGGATTTGGAGGATTTCTAGAAGCAATCGCAGGCTTTGGAACAGCGGTTGCAATTCCTGCTAGTATATTGGCAGCACTTGGGTTTAATCCTGTTTTTGCAGCAATTATTTGTTTAATTGCTAATACGACACCGACAGCTTTTGGTGCTATCGGGTTACCCGTTAGCACCTTAGCTCAAGTAACAGGACTAAATGTGAATACCTTATCATTTACGGTAGCAATTCAATTATTTGTGATGATTATTGTAGTGCCTTTTATATTAGTGATCATGACAGGCAAAGGATTTAAAGGGTTAAAAGGCGTCTTTTTTATTACATTAATGGCAGGTGTCTCGTTTGCATTACCACAAATTTTTATTGCAAAATATTTAGGTGCTGAACTTCCAGCAATTGTCGGTTCTGTTGTGTGTATGGCAGTTATTATCATTATGGCGAAGTTGTTTTATAAAGAGTCGGCAGCAAAAAATACCGATAAAATTGGGCTCAAAACAGCGGTTATGGCATGGTTGCCATTTATACTTGTTTTTGTGATAATTATACTCTGTTCGTCATTGTTTCCAACGATCAATGGATTATTAGCAGAAGTAAAAACAACGGTTCAAATTTATACCGGACCACATGGAAAGCCTTTTACTTTCCTATGGTTAGCAACTCCAGGAACATTAATTATTTTTGCAACGTATATTGCAGGTTTAATTCAAGGGGTTAAATTTAGTGAGATTAGTAAGATTTTAGGAAGAACGATCAAACAGATGATAAAATCAGCGATTACGATTGCATCAATTGTCGCTTTAGCAAAAGTAATGGGTTATAGTGGCATGATCGGTGTTATTGCTGAGATTTTAGTAGTAATAACCGGTGGGTTTTATCCCTTAATTGCACCACTTATTGGGGCATTAGGAACATTTGTAACCGGAAGCGATACCTCGGCAAATGTATTATTTGGAGGGCTTCAAGTGGAGGCTGCCAATGCTGTTGGAGTTAGTCCATATTGGTTAGCAGCAGCAAATACAGCAGGAGCAACAGCTGGTAAAATGATTTCACCACAAAGTATTGCAGTTGCAACAGCAGCGACTGGAATTGTTGGAAGTGAAGGAAAAATTTTATCGGTTACCATAAAAATATGTGCATTATATGTGGTTGTTATTGGTTTGGTCGTATATTTTGGAGGTCCATTATTAACAGGATTGATTTTAGCATTTGGATAAGATAAATAAAAAATACATAGCAAAAGCATTAGAAAAGTTAACGCTTTTCTAATGCTTTTTTCAAAGGGAATAGGAAAGAAAAATTTATTTGCCATACGGAAAAGAAAAAATGATATGTGAGATACAAGATAAGTATTTAAATAATGAAAAGTCACGAATTATAGTTATTCCTGATGGGGTAGCAGTAATTGTTGAAAAGAAAGTGGTCGAATAGGTAGGGAAATAATATTTAGGACAAAACAAAATTAATTTTATTAAGATACGGCGGATAAGTAGGTCAATCATTAAAAAAAACAGATATCATACCGATATCTGTCTAACTGTAGACAAAGATAAAAAACAATTCCGATAATTGTTAAATCATGGTGTGTGCATCAAGGCAAACAGGCGTTAGCCTGTACGAATTGCCTAGCCGAATAGATTAACAATTAGTCGGGACGAGGTTTATTAACGCTCTGACAGATATCATATTGATATCTGTTTTTTATAGTATTATAACTATTTTTCTGAGAGTGATACCATAATTTCTTCAAATAAAGTGAGATCCCATCCACTTCGACCAATAAATAATCCGTCAACATTTTCGAGCGCAGCAAATTTTTTGGCATTATTGATATTTACACTGCCACCAAAAAGTAAGGGAATCTCTTTTCCAGAATTACCATAGAGTTCAATTAAGATAGAACGAAGATAGGTATGAATGGTATCAACGTGTGTTGGATTAGCAGGGATCCCGTTAACACCAATAGCCCATATGGGCTCATAGGCTATCCAGAATTTTCCGATCGCATCTAAAGGAACGTTTTTCAAGGCGATTTTTAATTGCAGTGAGAGTATTTCTTTTGAGATGCCATTTTCTTTAGCAGATAAACTTTCGCCGATACAAATCAGTGGGGTTAAGTTATGTTTTAGAGCAGCTAAGGCTTTTAAATTAACTGCGTCATCGGTTTCATTGAAATATTCTCGGCGTTCACTATGGCCTATTTCAACAATATCAATCCCAATTTCCTCAAGCATCACAGGAGAAATTTCACCTGTGAATTGACCCGATTCTTCATAATGCATATTTTGAGCACCAAGCATTAAGTTGGATTTTTTAGATGTAATGCATTCTTTTAGTTTCCAAAGATGTGTATAGGGTGGGACAAGAAAGATATTTAATTCAGGATAATTTTTAATAATTTTGACAAGATCTTCAGTATAAGAAAGACCGTCAGTCATTGTTTTATTCATTTTCCAACTGGTTCCAAGTAGTAATTTTTTCATGATTTACCTACCTCATATATATATTTTCGAGTTGATGCATTTTATCAACTTTTTTAGTGGATCCGCCACCTTGAAAGTCACTTTTTAACCATGCTACAGCGATCATTTTTGCGAGTTCTACACCAATAACACGTGCACCCATGGTTAAAACGTTTGCATTGTTACTTTTTGCTAGGCGTTCAGCGGAAAAAACATCATGGCACGTTCCTGCAAAAACGCCAGGTACTTTATTGGCCACCATTGCAACGCCTAATCCAGTTCCACAAAATAAGAAACCACGATCATAGTGACCATCTTTAATTGTTTCGCCGAGATTAAATGCAATATCGGGGTAATCACAATCATGGGTAAAAGAATAAACTAAGTCCGTAATCTCATAATCTAATCCTTTTAAATATTCATAAATTTGATTTTTAAAATCAATAGCCGCATCATCACAATCAATTGCAATTTTCATGTTAAGCCTCCAAAGTTTATTTGTAATAATAATGTAAGATTTAAAACTTAATAAATTTAAATTTGATTATATTAAGTTTATATAATGCATCTTAGGTTATTATTGTTTCATAAATATTTTAATTTGTAAAGAATAACAATGGTTTGTTTGATTTTGTTCTTACTTCGTTTCTTGGTTTTCGCTAATGTAAGATAATTCTTTCTTGCTTTTCTTCGATACATCCTGGGTTTGAGAAGTGAATAATCAGTACAAAAACGGTCAATCATTTTTTCCAGCTTTTCTCTTGTTTCATTAAGTAGTGAAAAGTCCTGGGGATAGCGTATATTGGAAGGTACACAGGTTGCATNNTCTTGGGGATAGCGTATATTAGAAGGTGCACAGGTTGCATCAACAATTAATGTGCCACTATTAGTTTCTTCATCTATAATTTTTTGATGATTAGAAGAGCTACTAGAACCTTGTTTAGGATCGTTGTTATCATCTTTTTCTTGCTTTGTATTTTCCAACAGACACTCATTTACCTCTATCAACATTTCGGCATTAATCCGCTTTCTGAATGCAACTAATACACTTGCTTCAAAAGGTGCTGCTTTCTGGTAACCAAGAAATCCTATGAAATATTGGTAATAAGGGTTTTTTGTCAATTGATCCACTAATTCTTTGTTAGAATAGCTATACTTAGTTTGTATAATTAAGGAACCAAGAGCCATACGTAGAGATTTTGCTGCATATTCCAGTACTGCTGGGAAATAACCTTGTATATCTTTTTTTGAACTGATCCCATGGAATTTGATCTAGCCATTATTATCCAGCGGTTTTCTGGATTCATTTCAAGTCCTAATGGTTGGTTGAAATCAAGAAAAGCAGGTTGTGATTTGTCAATGGATTTATACATGATTTTAGCTCCTTTTAATGAAATTTCATGGGTAAGTGCAAGGTAAATGCTCTTATATATAAAATACCCTTGCACTTATTATACTAAATATAAGCTTGAAAAGCATTAAAATCAATGCTTTTAATGTTAATCAGCAGATACTAATATAGAAACAAAGGAATAAATTGATTAATAAATTGGAGGTTTTATGAAAAACATGTATTGCATAAGGATTAATAATAAAAATGGATTACACACACGTATTGCGGCAATGATTGCCCGTCAATCTCAAAAAATTGAAACGACATGGCAGTGTCAACTTCATTTAAGACGGGAAAATACGCAATCGGCTGTGCCATGTAACAGTGTGCTACCTTTGGTTTCTTTAAAAATAAAAAAAGGTGAAGTGGTTGAAATTTATTCTCGAAATGTAGAAAGTGGAGAAGCGGTTTATCGCTTAGCTACTTTTATTAGTCAAACCCCAGAATTTGAATTTCCGGAAACAGAAGCGATTGATATTATGCTTCAAGAAAATACATTAACAAGTGAAAAAATATTTGAAAGTATTGATAATGGCCTAATTGCAATGGATAGTCAAGGAATTATTAATATTTTTAATCGTGCAGCAGAAGAAATAACTGGTATAAAAGCAATCGATATTATTGGGAAAAAAGCGGATATGTGGGTTCCAAATTTTAGTTTAAAAGAATTATTAAATTCTAAGAAAGAAAATCTTGGTTTAAAACACAAAATTGGTAAAAGGTGGGTCATTACAAACAAAAGCCCAATTATTGTAAATGAAGAAGTTGTTGGTGGGGTAGTTGTTTTTCAAGATATTTCGCAAATTGAAGAGTTGTCTTGCGAATTAAACAGTGTAAAAGAATTAAAAGAAAAGTTAAATAATATTTTAGAAGCGGTTGATGATGGTATATGTATGATTAATCGAAATCAAGAAGTAACTTATGTCAACCATCCTTTTGTTAAGATGTTTAATAAAGAGGGAATGCAGGTATTAGAACGTAAAATACAGGATCTTTTCCCCAAAGAAAAACTTCAAAAAGATTTTTTCATGGAAAAAAATGAGATGCTAATTACAAATAACGATGGACGAGAGTTTATTTTAAATGTTCGACCAATTATGATTGAGACAAAAATGCGTGGAAATATTTTAGTAGCAAGAGAGTTAACGAAAATTGAAAAATTGATGGATCGGATTGAGTTATTATCTGAAAAAACTAAATTCCTTGAAGATGAATTAAATAAAAAAGAGGGAGTAAATAACGCCTTTAATGGAATTGTTGGAAAAAGTGGTGTATTAATTGAGAGTTTAACTATGGCATCGAAAGCAGCGCGAACAGATGCAACGCTTTTAATACGAGGAGAAAGTGGAACGGGAAAAGAGATGGTAGCAAGAGCAATTCATCGAGCAGGAGCGCGTTGTAATAAATCATTTGTAGGAATGAATTGTGCAGCGATTCCTTCGAATTTATTAGAAAGTGAATTGTTTGGATATGAAAAAGGAGCATTTACTGGAGCATATAAAGATAAGCCAGGAAAATTTGAAATTGCGAATGGTGGAACCATTTTTTTAGACGAAATTGGTGATATGGATATGGCAATGCAAGCAAAATTATTAAGGGTATTACAAGAACAAGAAATTGAACGTATTGGAGGTGTTAAACCGATAAAAATTGATGTGCGAATTATTGCAGCAACGAATAGTCCATTAGAAAAAATGATGAAGGAAGGATTATTTAGACGTGATTTATATTATCGACTCAATGTTATTACCGTAATGTTACCACCATTACGACAACGAAAAGGTGATATGCCACTATTAATTGAACATTTTTCAGAAAAAATAAGTAAAAAGTATGATTTGCCAAAGTGTACGATTAATAAAACGGCTTTAAATGCTTTAGAAAGGTATTATTTTCCAGGAAATGTTAGAGAATTAGAAAATATGATTGAAGGTGGTATGACATTATCCAATACGGAGTGGATTACAATAGATGATTTACCCAGTTATTTAAGAGAAGAACGGAAAGAATTAAAGATAGAGGAAAAGATTTTCAATATTAATGGGGAAAATATACCTACTTTTCAAGAAATGGAACGGCAACTTATTCAAGTGGCTCTAAAAAAATATGGTAGCTTTCGTCAAGTAGGTTTAGCATTAGGTCTTGATCACAAGACAATTGCAGCAAAAGTGAAAAAATATCATTTGAAATAGCTCAAAAGTTGGCATAATAATTGCATTCAATAAAAGATAGATCTCGAAAAATGTAAAAGGAGGATAATAATGACAGGCGTAATTATTGTATCACATAGTGAAAAACTGGCAGAAGGTTTACGCGATATCGTTATGGAAATGAATGACGGAAGCGTAGCGATTATTGCAGCTGGTGGAGCTGATGGCGGGCGTATTGGTACCAATACATTTAGAATCAAAGCTGCGATTGAAAAATTGGCTGAACGTGATCATATTCTGATTTTCGTCGATTTGGGAAGTGCCATATTATGTAGCGAAACAGCGATTGAAATGGTGGATGAAGAAATCCAGAAAAAGGTTCATATTGTGGATGCCCCATTGGTTGAAGGGGTTGTAGGCGGTGTAATTCAAGCCACGATTTGCAATGATTTAGAAGGAATAATCGCGACAGCAAAAGAAGGAGCAACGTTAAGGAAAGTATGTTAAGTGGGTAACATATACCCAATCAGGGGAATAAATACCCGAAACATAACTGCGGTGCTCCTCTAAATGGTGTATTTAGGGGATTTCATTTTGGCACGGTTCTTGCATCAAGTAAACGTATACAAATTTTTTTCAGGAGGATGAAATGAAACGATTTATTAATGATCCATATGATGTTGTTGAAGAGATGTTGGAAGGTTATGTACTAGCACACAAAGACTATGTGGAATTGCTAGATACAGACGAAGCCCAAGGTCGTGTTGTTCTAAGTAAAAAAGCAAAATCAAAAGATAAAGTAGGCGTTGTTATAGGTGGTGGCTCAGGTCATGAACCTTTATTTTTAGGCTATGTTGGATCAGGCTTTGTTGATGCAGCCGTTATTGGTAATATAAATACTTCACCATCTCCAGATCCCTGTTATGCTGCTGTAAAAACTGTTGATACAGGAAAGGGTTGTATCTATGTCTACGGAAACTATGCTGGTGACGTCATGAATTTTGACATGGGAGCAGAAAAGGCAGACGAAGAAGATGGTATTCGAGTTGAAACTGTTTTAGTGACAGATGATGTTCCATCATCGGAGAATATTGAAGACCGACGTGGGATTGCTGGTATGTATTTTGTAATGAAAGCAACCAGTGCAAAAGCTGACATGGGTGCAGATTTAGACGAAGTAGTTGCTACTGCTAAAAAAATTAATGGAGCAATGAGGACTATGGGTGTTGCAATGTCATCTCCAACTCTTCCATCTAAAGGCGGACCTATCTTTGAAATGGCAGAAAACGATATGGAAATCGGCATGGGACTCCATGGGGAACCAGGCATAAGACGTGGAACAATTGAAACAGCTGATAAAATAGTAGATCAAATGATGGATCCTATTTTAGAAGATCTTCCTTATGTTTCAGGAGATGAAGTTTATGTAATGGTTAACAGCCTAGGCGCAACGCCACTTCAGGATTTGCATATCTGTTTCCGCCGTATAGCTCAAATTTTAGAAGCTAAAGGGATTAGCATTTACAAAGCTTTAATTGGGAACATCGCAACATCCATGGATATGGCTGGCATGTCAATCACTTTGGTAAAATTGGATGACGAATTAAAAGAATTAATTGATTATCCTATCGATACTCCATACTTCACCCAAAATTAATTCCAAGCCATTAATTTAGACGATCAAGGTAACGAAATAGCAAGCTATGAAAACGTCTTCATATGTTTCTCGTGGTTCTCAAGCAGGTAACGAGTAAGTGACCGTATTTGATTGACATATTACTTTTATTAAAAAAGGGCTGTCAGGAAACAGCCTGCCCTTTAATCTATTGTCAGGAGAAAAAACATGAGCGATTATATTTTAAATAAAGACTATTTTATTGAGGTTATTGAAGATCTCATAATTTTAGCAGAAGAAAAGAAAGACTATTTTATTGAGTTAGATTCCGCGATTGGCGATGGGGATCATGGCATGAATTTGAGTATTGGTTTTCGTGAGATAAATAAAAATTTGGAAGGATGGAAATCGGAAGATATCAATATGATTTTCAAAAAATCAGGGACTGCATTATTGGATAAAGTTGGGGGTGCGGCAGGACCTCTTTATGGTGGATTCTTCATGAAATTTGGTTTGCCAGCAAAAGGGAAGGAAGAAGTTACGTTTGATGAATTTATTGCAATGATGGAATCTGGCGTTGCTATTGTTGAAAAACGCGGGAAAGCAGTAGTTGGTGATTCAACCATGATCGATACTATGCGGCCAGCAGTGAATGCTTTAAAAACTGCTTATTTTGAGGAAGGATTAGCTCCCAAAGAAGCCATGAAAAAGGCTTCTGAAACCGGAACGGCAGGATCTGATTCAACCATTCCGATTATTGCAAAAAAAGGACGTGCTATGCGATTGGGCGAACGAGCAATTGGTCATCGAGATCCAGGTTCGGCTTCAAGTGCTGCAATTTTGGAGGTCTTTTATAAGCGCATGCCATAATTTTTTAGGAAGATGATTAATTATGAGTATCTATTTCACTTCACTAAGCTAGCGGTTTGAAATTTCTCTTAGGGTTTCAGTCCAGAAATAAGTGATAAGATAGAAAAGTTTGATATTTTGAACTTTGTATGATAAATGGATTTCATTCCCTTGAAAATAGTAATAAAGCTAAAGAAGTAAACCATTAAAAGAGAATAGAGTAGGGCAAGAGTTTAGGAGATGTTCGTATGATACAGTGGGTGAATCACACCGGGAATTCTGGGAGTTATCTTTTGTATGATGCGAGCTTTTTTAGTGTGCTAAAAAGGATAGTTCATGACTCTGAAAAGAAAAAATGTTTAAGATAAAAAACTCAAATACAATAAGTGGTTGAGAAAAGCTGAAATTCAACTCAGTGATTTCATCTGTACACCAACGGAAAGAACGGCTTTAAGCCATGGGGAAAAAGCTGATTGAAGTATGTTCAAATTAGGAGATGCGAATATACTGTTTTAATTGGTTGGACATATTCATCGATTAGGAAAAAAGGTTATGGTGTATCAGGATTCAATCAAAGGAATAGCTTGTGATAAAACGGGTATTAAGTATAGGGTGAACATTATAAATAATTTAATAATTGTTGGGTTTTCTATGATAAAATAGGTATTAAGTAATATAGTGAACTGTGGCGTGGACTGTGTTATTACCATGAAATTGCCCAGTGCGAAATATAGTACTAATGGTACTAAAACAATTTATATAAATGGAGGAAAAACGATGAAAAACGTAATGATTTTTGGCGATTCAAACACTTGGGGATGGAACCCATCCAATGATTTAGTTGCAACGATTGAACGTTGGCCTGATGATGTACGCTGGGCTGGAGTACTTCAAAAAGAATTAGGTGACAAATATAAAATTATTCAAGAGGGTTTAAATGGAAGAACTACTGTTTGGGATGATCCGATTGAAGAATATCGTTGTGGGAAAGATCATATTATTCCATTATTAGATACACATGCACCATTAGATTTAGTCATTATTATGATTGGAACCAATGATTTAAAAGATCGCTATACGGTAACAGCACAGGATATTGCAAATGGAGCAGGTTTGATTTTAGATAAAACCATGGCTCAAATTGGCGCTTTTGGTTCAGAAGGTCCCAAGGTATTATTTGTAGCGCCGCCAGCATTAGGTTCAATTGAAGGTGGTATTTTTCAATTCATGTTTGAAGGTAATCGTGAAAAATCAGAGCAAATGCCAGAATTTTATAAGGGCGTTGCAGAGAGCCGAGGGGTTGCATATTTTGATGCAGGAACCGTTGCTAAGGCAAGTCAAAAGGATGGTTTACATATGGAAGCACCAGATCATGCTGCGCTTGGAAAAGCAATAGCTACCGAGGTAGAAAAGATATTAAAATAAAAAGAATTTAAGAAAAGATTTGGATAATAGGTGAAGATAATAACCGGATGTAACGAATCAAATTGTGTGTAATAAAAGCCCTTTGAACGACAAGAAAGAGCATCATAAAAAGGGGGTTTTTAAAGAACCAATTGGTTTTCCTGAAGGTGATAAATTTTCGCCTTTTTTAGATAGTAGTTCTTTCTTAAAGTTCAGAGAGAAGTAAGAGATGAATAATAAAATTGGATTGATTAACGGAAATGGGATTACGATGAATAGTATTTCTCCAAAATGCGAGGCTATTTATATTAAAGATGGTTTAATTGAGGCGATTGGATCAACAAAAGAAATAAGCGTTTTGGCAAATATTGAAGATGCAGAATTAATTGATTTAAACGGGAAAACTTTTTTCCCTGGTTTTCACGATTGTCATGTTCATATGATGAATACTGGAATAGCATCAATTGGAATCAATCTATTTGAATGCCGATCAATCGATGAGGTTTTTGAAACACTTGAAAAGGAAAGACCAAAAGATAAAGATCAATGGATTTATGGTTATGGATTAGATGAATCACGATTGAAAGAAAAACACTTGCCAACACTTCAAGAATTAGATCAGCATTTTGGCGAATCGGATCTTTATTTAGTTGATCGAGGATTGCATTACACATTAGTGAACACATTAGCAATGGAAAAGATAGGATTTTCAGGAGAAGAAAAAGGATTAATCGTTGATGAATTTGGAAATCGAACGGGTAGACTCCATGAAGAAGCCAATAGTAAGGCACGGAAATATTTCTATGATAAATTAACATGGGAACAACGTGAAGCGGCGATTCAATATACAGCGTTTCAAGCTAGCAAAGTTGGTGTGACAACGATTCATGCAATGGAAGGTGGAGATCTTTCTTCGGATTATGATATTCCAGTGTTTTTAAAACTAATGGAAACATTACCTGTGCATGTTGTTCTTCATTGGTGTAGTGAAAATTATCACGAAGTATTGGATAAAAAACTAAAGGCGATTGGTACAGATATTTTATTAGATGGATCCATCGGTTCAAGAACAGCAGCGTTTAAAAAACCTTATGCAGATAATCCAAAAACCTCAGGTGTTTTATATTATGATGATCAATGGGTAATTGATTATATTGTAAATGCTCATAAAAATGGATTGCAAACAGGTTTTCATGCGATCGGGCAAAAGGCAATTCATCAAGTTTTAAATTGTTTGGAAAAAGCATTAACGATTTATCCAGTAGATGATCATCGCTTTCGAATTGAACATTGTGGTTTTCCAGATAAAAAAGATATTAAGCGTGCAAAAAAATTAGGCGCTGTGATTTCAACACAACCGAGTTTTACCTATTTAAGAGGAGGACCAGATAGTGTCTATTGTGAAAGAGTGGGCTCAAAAAGAAATTGCCGAGCATATCCCATTCGAGAATTTTTAGATGCGGGAATTGTAGTGAATGGTGGATCAGATTCAGGAGTGACACCGATGAATCCATTATTAGGAATTCATGCAGCGGTTAATCCTCCTTATCATCAGAATGCTATTACAGTTAAAGAAGCGTTGAGATTATTTACGATTGATGGTGCTTATACTGGAAAAGAAGAAAAAGAAAGAGGCAGTTTAGAACTAGGTAAAGTTGGAGATATTACTGTATTGGCAGAAAATCCTTTAGAAGTTTTATCTGAAAAAATTAAGGATATATCCGTTGAGATGACAGTATATCAAGGTAACATTGTATTTCAAAAATAGAATAGGAGAGAAAGATGAAGTATATTTTAGGAATTGATGAAGGTACAACTGGTGTAAGAGCGATGATTTTTGATAAAGAAATTAATATTATGGGACAAGCCTATTCAGAATTTACACAACATTTTCCTCAGTCGGGTTGGGTTGAACATGATGGCAATGAAATTTGGGATGTTACCATGAAAATGGTTGAAAAAGCCTTAGAAAATGGTAATGTTAAACCGACAGAGATTGAAGCGATTGGGATTACAAATCAACGCGAAACAACCTTGTTTTGGGACAAAAAAACAGGAAAAGCGGTATGTCCTGCAATTGTGTGGCAAGATCGACGGACACTTGAAATTTGTGAAGCTTTAGATAAAAAGGATGGTCCTGGAATTGTTGATCGGACGGGGATGGTGATTGTTCCAAACGATGCAGCAACGAAGATAAAATGGATTTTAGACAACAATAAAATGGTAAAAGAAGGGGTGGAAAAAGGAAAGTATCTTTATGGCACGATTGATACATGGTTGGTTTGGAAATTAACGGGTGGTGCGGCACATATTACAGATTATTCAAATGCGTCGGTAACCCTCCTACAAAATGCAAGAAATTTAGAGTATGATGAATGGATACTCGATGAATTAAATATTCCAAGAGAAATACTGCCAGAATTAAGATCATCAAGTGAAGTCTATGGAAAGACGGATCCAGAGGTCTTTTTTGGAGCAGAAGTTCCAGTTGCAGGGGTGTTAGGTGATCAACAAGCGGCTGCTTTTGGTCAAGGTTGTTTTGAAAAAGGAATGGCTAAAAACACATATGGGACAGGATCTTTTATGGTTATGAATACGGGAGAAAAATATGTTCCACCATCAGATGGATTATTTTCACCAGTTTTATGGAGTGTTAATGGACGTACTGATTATGGATTAGAAGGAATGGCAGATGTTTCAGGTGCAGTTATTCAATGGCTTCGGGATGGATTAAACATCATTGAAGATCCTAAAGAAGCTGAAGAATTGGCACTTCAAGTAGAGGATAGTCTTGGTGTTTATTTTGTACCTGCTTTTGTGGGGTTGGGAGCGCCATATTTTGATTCGTATGCTAGAGGAACGATTGTTGGGATATCACGAGGTACTACAAAACATCATATTGCACGGGCTGCTTTAGAATCCATGGCGTTTCAAGTTAAAGATGCTTTTAATGTGATGGAAGAAAAATCGGGTTTTAAATTAACAAAGTTACGTGCTGATGGTGGTGGTGCAAAAAGTGATTTCATGCTTCAATTCCAGGCTGATATTTTAGGAATTCCAGTTGAGCGACCAATGATTACAGAAACGACAACCTTAGGAGCAGCTTATGCAGCAGGTTTAGCAGTAGGTTATTGGAAAAACTTTGAAGAAATTAGTAAATTTTGGAAGGTTGAAAAGCGATTTGAACCAAAAATCAGTGATGAAAAACGACAAGAATTATGTCGCTTTTGGGATAAAGCAGTTAAACGTTCTGCGGGATGGTTAAAAGAAGAGGATTAAGGAAAAACGATTGGATGAGTTTTTTTTAAAAAAGTGAAGCATGGATTAATAAGTGAATCAAAAAAATAAATCATCTTGAAGCTATGTCTTCAAGATGATTTATTTAATGGGAGATAAAAAATAGAGCTTGGTTTTCAGACGGTAGACAAAGATATATAGCAGTGCCGACAATTGTTAGCATGGGGTGTGTATACGGCGACTAGGCGGTAGCCCCTACGAATTGCAAGTATACAATGGATTAACAATTAGTCGGTACAGGCGTTTATCGACAAAAATAGAGTTTAGCTCTTATATTAAAAGCTCAACTTTCCCAGCATAATTGACTAAACAAAGCCNNGCTGGGAAAGTTGAGTTAAAAGAAAAAGAAAAAGAAAAAGAAAAAAACTTATAAAAATAATTGTAAAAGAAAATTCATTTAAAAGACTAGCAATTCACTATGATAAAGTGTATAATATTTTATATTATATTAGGAAAAGAGGAATAAAGGTAATGAAAAGAAAAAGTATTGTTGGTCTTGTTTTAGTAATTATGCTTATTGCGAGTTTATTTGCAGGATGTAGTTCAACTGCAACATCAGAGGGGGAAGCAACAGCTAATAATGATGATAAGACCTTTGTAGTTGGTCTAGATGATTCGTTCCCACCAATGGGTTTTAGAGATGATAAAAATGAAATTGTAGGCTTTGATATTGACGTTGCTAAAGAAGTTGGAAAACGTATGGGCATGGAAGTTGTTCTTCAACCAATTAACTGGGATACAAAAGAATTAGAACTTGATTCTGGTAATATTGATGTTATTTGGAATGGTGTTACCATGACAGATGAACGAAAAGAAGCAATGGATTTTAGCAAACCATATCTTGAAAATGATCAAGTTATTGTTGTTAAAAAAGATTCTACTATTAAAACAAAAGCAGATTTAGCAGGAAAAAATATTGGATTGCAAAAAGGATCATCAGCATATGATGCATTTATGGCAGATCCAATTAATACTGAAACAGCTGCGATGAATGAATATCCTGAAAATGTTTCGGCTTTAAGTGATTTAGGAATTGGACGAATTGATGCAGTTATTGTGGATTCAATTGTTGCACGATATTATATTTCATCTGAAAATGCGGATTATGTCGTATTAGATGAAAGTTTATCACCTGAATTATATGGTGTTGCGATTAAAAAAGGAAATATTGAATTACAAACAAAAATTCAAGAAGCCCTTGATGCAATGAATGAAGATGGAACTGCTGGAGAAATTTCAACAAAATGGTTTGGAGAAGATATCGTTTATAAACAATAAGAAAAGTTATCTCATTTAGAATTGTTGGCATGAAATTTACATCTTACAAGGTAATTGAAGATATAAAAATAGGATAAATCAAGATTCAATGTTAGTGTTTTTTTATAAATGATTACCTTGAAGATTGTCCACAGTTAGATCGGATAGTTTCTATCCGATTTTTTTATGAGTTACAAAAGAAAGTTATGAAAGAGTAAGCGTATTTATGTGATGATTTCTAGAAATCAAAGAAAAAAACAAACTTTGATTATTATTTTTCAGGAGAACAATTATGTCAGATTTTTTAATCTATTTATCGAATATTACACTACCAATGATTCAAGGAATGGGTGTAACATTAAGTGTTTTTGTTGTAACAATTATTTGTTCTATACCATTAGGTTTTATGTTTACATTAATGGTTCAAAGTAAAATAAAACCAATAAAAGCTTTTGCTTCAGGATATATTTATATATTAAGAGGAACACCGTTATTATTACAATTAATGTTTGTTTATTTTGGATTGCCACTATTGCCGTTTATTGGACAGTTTCTTATTTTTGGTCGTTTTACATCGGCATGTATTGCTTTTGGATTAAATTATTCAGCCTATTTTGCCGAAATATTTAGAGGTGGATTATTAGCGATTGATAAAGGACAGTATGAGGCGGCAAAGGTTTTAGGTTTTACAAAGATTGAAACTATGGTTCGGATTGTAATACCACAAATGATCCGGGTTTGTTTGCCTTCGATTAGTAATGAAACAATTACATTAGTTAAGGATACGGCTCTTGTTACAGTTATTGGAGTAGCAGAAATATTGCATTATGCAAAAACAGCGGTTAATCGTGATGGTGATACCTTTGCTTTTTTAGTTGCTGCGGTACTATATTTAATGATTAATTTTGTAATTACAATGGTATTTAAAAAACTTGAAAAGAAATATGAATTTTAGAAAGGGTGGACATGGAAATAATAAAAGTAAAGAATCTTAATAAAAGTTTTGGTGAAAATCACGTTCTAAAAGATATTTCATTTAGCGTAAATAAAGGCGATGTTATGGCGATTATCGGATCTTCAGGTTCAGGGAAATCGACACTATTACGATGCTTGATCGATTTGGAAAAAGCGGATAGCGGTGATATTATTATGGAAAACAAAGCCTTATTAAAGTCTGGAATTTATGCAAGTAATCAAGAAATTCGTGAAATTATAATGAAAATGGGAATGGTATTTCAACATTTTAATTTATTTCCACATTTGACAGTTCGAGAAAATTTAGAATTAGCACCAAAGATTGTAAAAAAAGAAGTGCTGGGTAAACGAAAAGAACGATGTGAAATATATTTAAAAAAGGTTGGATTATTAGAGCGTATTGATGCCATGCCTTCGACACTATCAGGTGGAGAAAAGCAACGCGTAGCGATTGCACGGGCATTAATGATGAATCCTGATATATTGCTTTTTGATGAACCAACTTCAGCGTTAGATCCAGAATTAACAGGTGAGGTATTAAGCGTAATGAAAGATCTTGCCAATGAACATATGACAATGGTAGTTGTGACCCACGAAATGAGTTTTGCAAGAGATGTTGCGAATAAGGTTGTTTTTATGGATGTAGGAAAAGTTTTAGAAGAAGGACCACCAGAAGAAATTTTTCTTAATCCCAAAGAAGAACGAACACGTGAATTTCTAAGTACAATTCTTCGAGATCAAGGTCGATATCAAAAGAAAAAGAAACGCTATCGATTAAAAAGATATCAATAAAAAAAACTTTTCAATCCTAACGATTGAAAAGTTTTTTTATATTGAATAAATATATTGACGAATCCTTATTGTTATGATAGCATATTAAATTGCATTGGTATCTAATAAAATAAAGATATCATAGACTCTTAAAGTTATGATTTTCAGAAATAATAACATCAAATTTTCAAAGCTCTATGATCTGATCAAAGGGGAAATAGTCGTTTGAATGACTAAATGTAATTGATTTCTTGAACTAATAATAACATAAGGAGAGTTGAAACACAACAGGCAAAATTTGAGGGTTAATGAAAGAAAAAGTCTTTTATTAATAATTGTTTGCTGAGTATTTTTGTGAGAGGTGATACTGGATGGTAATGATGCATCCTGAAAAAAACGGATTAAGAATACGCCAAAGTTTTTCAAAAATTAAAGAAGTTATTGAAATGCCGAATCTTATTGAGGTTCAAAAGGATTCTTACGACTGGTTTATTGAAAAAGGTCTCCATGAGGTTTTTGAAGATATTGATAAAATTGAAGATTATACAGGAAATTTGGTATTAGAATTTGTTGATTATTCAATCGAAGGAAAACCAAAATATACGATTGAAGAGTGTAAAGAAAGGGATCAAACCTACTTTATACCTTTAAAAGTTACCGTGCGTTTAATTAATAAAGAAAAAAATGAAGTAAAAGAACAAAAAGTATATATGGCTGATTTGCATAAAATGACGGAAACCGGAACCTTTATTGTTAATGGGGCCGAACGTGTTATTGTAAGTCAACTGGTTAGATCGCCAGGGGCATATTTTTCATTGAGTCGTGATAAGTTGGGTAAAAAGCTTTTTTCAGCTCAAGTTATTCCAAATCGTGGAGCATGGTTAGAGTACGAAACTGATTCTAATGATATTATGTATGTTAAAATCGATCGCACACGAAAGCTTCCGATTACAGCCCTTATTCGTGCCCTAGGTTTAGGCACAAATCAAGAAATACTTGATTTTTACGGAGATGATTACCGTTTAGTTGAAACCATAAAAAAAGATGAAAATAACAATATGAAATCAACACGTGATGGTTTAATAGAAATTTATAAACGATTACGTCCAGGTGAGCCACCAACAGTTGAAAGTGCACAATCATTATTGAATTCGATGTTTTTTGATGATCGTCGCTACGATTTAGCAAAGGTAGGACGTCATAAATATAATAAAAAATTGGCGCTATCAACACGAGTTTCTGGACAACGTTCAGCCAGTACCATTATTAACAATGATACCGGTGAGATTTATGTTGAAGAAGACGAAATCATTACACATGATATTGCTTTAGCAATTCAAAATTCAGGAATTAATGTTGTTGATATTAAAATTGAAGATAAAACGGTCCGTATAATTGGAAATGGTTTTGTTGATATTTATAAACAAGATATTCCGTTTGATTTTAGTGATTTAAATATAAGAGAACTTGTTTGTTATGAAGTCCTAAAAGAAATTTTAGAATCGGATGTATCAGATGAAGAGAAAAAGAAAACATTAAAGAAACGAATGGATGAATTGGTTCCAAAGCATGTATTAATTTCAGATCTACATGCATCAATTTCCTATATTATTGGATTGGATTATGATATTGGAGCAATTGATGATATTGATCATTTAGGAAATCGTCGTTTACGTTCAGTTGGGGAACTTCTTCAAAATCAATTTAGAATTGGGCTATCTCGAATGGAACGTGTTGTTCGTGAGAGAATGTCAGTTCAAGATGATGAAGTATTAACACCTCAAGGTTTGATTAATACACGGCCAGTGAATGCAGCACTAAAAGAATTTTTCGGAAGTTCACAATTGTCTCAATTTATGGATCAAACGAATCCATTAGCTGAGTTAACCCATAAACGTCGATTATCAGCGCTTGGACCTGGTGGTTTAAGTCGTGAACGGGCTGGATTTGAAGTCCGAGATGTTCATCATAGTCATTATGGTCGTATGTGCCCAATTGAAACGCCAGAAGGCCCAAACATTGGATTAATTGGTTCGTTGAGTACCTATGCACGTGTGAATGAATATGGATTTATTGAGACACCCTATCGAAATGTTTATGATGGTGTGGTAACAGATGAAATTCATTATTTAGCAGCGGATGAAGAAGGACAATATGCTATTGCACAAGCCAATGAACCATTAGACGAAACAGGCCATTTTATACATGAACAAGTAACGGGGCGTGCAGGAAGCAAACGTGATTTTGTTCTCCTGTTACCAAACCGTGTTGATTATATGGATATTTCGCCAAGACAAGTCGTTTCAGTTGGAACATCGCTTATTCCGTTCTTAGAAAATGATGATGCCAATCGTGCTTTAATGGGAGCGAATATGCAACGTCAAGCCGTGCCTCTTCTTATTCCACAATCACCAATTATTGGAACAGGAATGGAACATAAAGCAGCAAAAGATTCAGGCGTTTGTGTTATTTCAAAATATGCGGGTGTTATTGAACGCGTTGAAGCATCTGAAATTCATGTTCGACGTGATACGGGAGAATTAGATAAATATACCTTATTAAAATTCAAACGTTCAAATCAAGGAACCTGTATGAACCATAAACCACTTGTTGATAAAGATCAACACGTTGAAGCAGGGGAAATTATTGCGGATGGTCCATCCACAGAACTTGGTGAATTAGCATTAGGACGAAATATTCTTATGGGCTTTATGGAATGGGAAGGCTACAATTATGAAGATGCAATTTTAATTAATGAAAAATTATTAAAAGAAGATGTTTTTACATCCATTCATATTGAAGAGTTTGAGGCAGAAGCACGAGAAACAAAACTTGGACCAGAAGAAATTACTCGTGATATTCCAAATGTAAGCGAAGATTCTTTAAAGAATTTAGATGAACGTGGTATTATTTTTGTTGGTGCCGAGGTTAAATCTGAAGATATTTTAGTCGGGAAAGTAACGCCTAAGGGTGAAACGGATCTTTCAGCAGAAGAAAAATTATTGCGTGCAATCTTTGGCGAAAAGGCTCGAGAAATTCGAGATACATCGTTAAAAGTATCTCATGGAGAATCCGGAATCGTATTAGATGTTAAAGTATTTTCACGAGAAAATAAAGATGAAGATCTTAAACCAGGGGTTAATACATTAGTACGAGTTTTAATTGCAGTTAAGCGAAAGATTTCAGTTGGAGATAAAATGGCGGGTCGTCATGGAAACAAAGGGGTAATTTCCCGAATTCTTCCAGAAGAAGATATGCCATTTATGCCTGATGGAACACCGCTTGAAATTGTATTAAATCCTTTAGGGGTGCCATCAAGAATGAATATTGGGCAGGTACTAGAAGTCCATTTAGGTTTGGCGATGAAAGAACTTGGCTGGCATATTGCGACACCCGTTTTTGATCCAGCAAGTGAAGGTGATATTAAGGATTTATTGGAAACGGCAGGGTTACCAAGAGATGGTAAAATTCAGCTTTATGATGGACGAAGTGGCGAACCTTTCGATAACTTGATAACAGTAGGGTATATGTATATCTTAAAACTGCATCATTTGGTTGATGATAAAATGCATGCTCGATCAACGGGACCTTATTCTTTAGTAACACAACAACCACTTGGTGGTAAGGCTCAATTTGGTGGACAACGGTTCGGAGAAATGGAAGTATGGGCACTTGAAGCATATGGTGCAGCGCATACACTTCAAGAAATTTTAACCATTAAATCGGATGATGTTGTCGGACGAGTGAAAGCCTATGAAGCGATTGTAAAAGGTGAAAATATACCAAAACCAGGAATTCCAGAATCATTTAAAGTATTAATGAAAGAATTCCAAAGTTTAGGTTTAGATGTAAATATTTTAAATAACCAAGAAAAAATTAAAATTCTTGATGATGAAATTGATGCACGCGATCCTTTAGAAGAACTAGCAATTGAAATTGGAACCGCAGAAATTTCAAGTGCTGGCGATGATGTTCGTTTGGAAGATACCTTTCAAATTAAGAATATTGATGATAATGATGATATATTATAAAGTAAATAAATTCAAAAAAGAAGGGAGCGAAGCCATTTGTTAAACGAAGAATTCACCTTCAAATCCTTGCAAATTGGATTGGCATCACCTGAAAAGATCAGAGAATGGTCGCGGGGAGAAGTTAAAAAACCGGAAACAATTAATTATAGAACCCTTAAGCCTGAAAAAGAAGGTTTGTTTTGTGAAAAAATATTTGGACCACAAAAAGATTGGGAATGTAATTGCGGAAAATATAAACGTATTCGTCATAAAGGGATCGTTTGTGAAAATTGTGGCGTTGAGGTTACAAAGTCTAAGGTAAGACGTGAACGGATGGGACATATTGAATTAGCCTCTCCAGTTTCACATATTTGGTATTTTAAAGGGATCCCAAGTCGAATGGGACTTATTTTAGAAATGTCTCCACGAAATTTAGAAAAAATTATTTATTTTGCAGCATACGTGGTTACGGATCCTGGAGAAAGTAATCTTGATTACAAACATATTCTTACTGAAACGGAATATCGAGAAGCCAAAGGTCAATTTGGAAATAAATTTACTGCGAATATTGGTGCAGAAG
>LGVF01059673.1_pt1 | contig 25295 bp, 53 predicted proteins | sample 469901 | NCBI WGS metagenome assembly LGVF01 (sample SAMN03893561, study PRJNA290197) | marine sediment metagenome | material: sediment; isolation source: combined push core samples #3730, #5133, and #5579 collected at Hydrate Ridge | place: Pacific Ocean: Hydrate Ridge
CCTGATTAACGATGCATCAGGGAGGGTAGACTTCTCGCAGCACATCTCGCCTATCGATAATGACGTCGCGATGAAGAAGATCGAGAAATCAATTGACAAATTGAAGACCAGCCAGGAACTCGCTCGCATTGAAAAGAAGGAACTGTCCTTATCGGAGGCTTCGCAGCTCGGCTCGTTGACGAAACGACTTGCATCGATCCAGCGCGGTGAGGAGCGCATGTTTGACTTTGCTACATATTTTAGTGTGCATGCAGATGATGAGCGAGTGCTCGAGACAAATGTGGCGTCGTTGTGGTCGGCGCTGCAAGGAATAATGATCAAGCCGGAACGGATGGTATACCGAAACACAAGAGGACACATGTCGATGATGCCTGTAGGCATCGATGATCTGGAGACTGCCAGACACATGGACACGACCAGCGCAGCCATGACGATAGCACTCCCTGGTAGGGCACGGATTGACACGAATCCAACGGCGGAGACTGTGATCTGGGAGCATGCATCTGGCATGCCGATTCACATAAACAGGTTCGATTCATCGATGATGAATTATAATATGGCGGTGTTTGCATCGTCTGGTTCTGGTAAGTCATTCATGATCTCGTTGTTTATCATGCGTGACTTGGAAACTGGGAAAGATGTTATCATCATCGATCCGAAGGGCGAGTACTCCGGATTGGTTGCTGAGTTCAATGGAGAGAACATTATCATACAGGAAGGATCGCCTACCACGATGAATCCGTTTGACCTCGGGCGGTCTTCGCTATCAGTAAGGAAACAGAGTTTGCCAGCATTTTTCGAGATGCTTACGGGCGGAGTTACGGACGCAGGCAAGTCAATTCTCGATACTTGCATAAACGTTCTCTATGAGACTAAAGGGATTACAAATGATCGGAGTACTTGGAACAAAGAAATGCCGACGATCGGAGAGTTTTATGAGGTTTTGGCGTCATACATTAACGGACGCATCAAAACGGAATTCGATATCATTCAGTCTGATCGTGTTGCTGCCATGGCACTGGCATCAAAGGTCAAGCGTTTTGCCGACGGTGGAACGTACGAGTCGTTTTTCAACGGGCAGACTTCGATAAAATTCGATGGCAAATTGATCAATTATGACATATCAAATGTTCCGGCTGACGTGCAGAATGCGGTAATGTACATGCTCATGAGTTCACTGTATGAGTACATGTCTGAATCTGACCGAGGCTTCCGAAGTGTTGTGATAGACGAGGCATGGGCGATCCTTGCATCCAACTCGATCCACGTGCATAACATCATCAAAACGTGCAGATTCAAGAAGATGGGATTGATCTTGGTCACACAGGACCTCGCCGATGTGATGAAGAGCGGTGTTGACGAAGCGATCATCAACAACGTCGCTCTAACGATCGTTATGCGCATCGCCACGGCATACTCGAAGCAGTTAGGATCGATGATGGGACTTACTATGGCGCAAGCGGCAGACCTACCGGGACTCGAACGTGGTGAAGGATACCTAATCTCGGGAAAGAACGCGATGAAATTTAAGACACCTCCCGCGCAGATCGAAAAGAAACTCATCGAAGCATCTGCAAATGGTGTGAACGTGGACGCGTCGGCTCCTATGGATATGTCGAAAGACATTCATCGATGCCGGGATCTGACACACTCGCAGATCGAGCACCTGACGGATCCACAGCTCGTTGGTGGAGCGTATACTCGGGTCAATGGCTCGAAGATTATTGGGCGTGGAACTGCCGACTTCATGATCAGGAATCTTCCGAGTAATCAATCACCCGAGCATTTCATCATGACGCATTTAATCGCTGAGATCGGCAAGTTGAAGGGACTGAAGACCACGATCAATGACAACGGCATGGATTGTGACGTTATGATGGAGCTGCCTAATAGCTACGTAATTGGTTTTGAGTACGAAACGGGAAAGAATAATCGATCAGACGTCATGGACAAGACCGAACGGTTAGATCTGTCTGCTCGAATTGATAAATGGTGGTTTGTGACATCGTCAGCGAATTTGAAAGAATATGCTGATTTGCACCTACGAACAGTGACAAGCGGCAAAGTGGAACAAACCATCGTTGACAATTGCGAACGGCAATTAAAACTCATTTAGAACGGAGGAAACCAGATGAATATAGCATATAAATACGCCGAAAACATTATTATTCACGGTACTATAGGTAGGAATATGTTGAAAATAATGATGTGGCTCGGATGGCTCGCTGTGAATGTTGCTGCTGTGATCGTCGGTATTCGATACTGGCAGTGGTTGTTGGTTGGTTGATGATGTGTGAAGCGGGCATAACCCGCCACCCCCATTTTTTAATTCCCTCGAATTCGCGGGAATTAGAATTTCTTTTTCTGGTTTCAGATGGTAGATCGAAACATTTATAACCATTGCGAACCATTACACACTTGCGCAAATGCGCAGGAGATCAAAAACATGAGAGACGAATTCCTCGAAGGACCGACGCCGGTCGCAACGCCGACGACGCTTGACGCACTGACGCCAAACGACACGATGAAACATTATCATCGGGTCAGCATGCTTAACATGATGACATGGAACGAGATCGATGTGGACATCATATTGAGAGTGTACAGACTCATCGATGAGCAGAAGAAGCGCGATGTGGAGGACGACAAATCATGATCGACACAAGATCGGTTAAGATGTCTGCTATTATGTATACGGAGGATGTTGCCACTGCAATCGAATGGGGTAAGAAATGCCCGGTCTGCGGGAAATTGTTCAAAATCGGCGATAAGTGCGCAATCGTCAAAATCAATGACGACACGTTCCCCAACACATTGATACATAATGATGGGGTGTGTAATCGGGATGTAACCCCGGAAGAAGCATGTAATTTCATCGAAAAGAAATACCAGATGTGGAGCACGTTATCCGGCATCTGGCACGTATCGGTTCCGGAGGATGGAATATGAGCAGAGACATCTATGCAACCGTAGACAGGGCTGGAAGGATCGTTATCCCAATCATCGATCGTGAAGTGCTCGGGATAGTGGAGGGATCGAGGATCACTTTCGTTATTAGCGCTGTACAGAAACCGAAGGTGGACTAAATGAACTTTGACGAGAAGGCGGGACGTTGTGGGCATATCAAACGAATATACAATGAATACGGCGGGCGGTGTCGTGTTTACGGGCGCCTCGTCAATGAGTGCGAAGACTGCGGGATCTCGCCAATTCGGCGACCCAAGTTTTTGGAAGAACATGGAATCGACCCGGTAACCGAAGAGACATGACAAGACCCGGCAGAGTGGATTTCTTACTATTTATGTGCACGATAATAACGATTGAACTACATATTTATGGGTGTATCGGTGATCTATTAATGATTCTCATGATGTGCGCGGTCTTATCTGTGCTTGTTATCGAACATCGGCGAGACATGTTTAATAGAAACCGTGGGCGCCAATAGCATTTTACCACCGATCCGTCGGAACATGCGGCGGATAGGCACTTTTTTATATGCGTGTGTCATGTAGTCCGTCATGTCAGAAAAAATTGGCACCGTTGCCAGGCACAATGATCACAGCCACGACGCTGTATTATCACAGATTTGTCAGATGCTTGCACGACAAGAAGAGATTAATTCCCGGATTGCTGCTGACATCAGTGACATAAAAAAGACGTTTCGCGATCTGGAAGCACATATCAACGATCTGGAAGTTCGTACTTCGGTTATGGATGCTGATACAGAAGAGATTGGCGGCAGATTGTACGAGATCGAAAAGTATGCGCCATGGGTCATCGCCGCCGCGCTCGCTGTCACATATGTTTACTTCTGATTGCCATGGCTCTGTGGCGTTCCGTCGGCTTCCATATATGTGGTGTGTGCGACGTTCTATGATTGGTGTGTATGATCTTATCGTGTGCCGATGTGCTTACATCTCTGGCAAATGACATTGTGGCATCGATTCACAGTATGCCTTCGCAAATCGATACGTTTTTATATTTGATGCTCGACCATGTAGTACATAATGACAGACAATACAGAACTACCTGAAAGAATCCCGAACATGCAGTTGTGTTACGTTGCATCGTTTTTGAGAGACTGGCATTACGGCGTCCTGAAGTCGCAAGCCGCTGATCAGTCCGATGGATTCGTAGTCGCAGCAGACTTGATACGACTGAAGGATCGAGTAGAAGATGCCAAAGTGCAGTGGGCGTTTTTGCAGTCGTTGCCGTTGTTGGACTGCCCGGAGAGTCACGGCATACTTAATTATGTTGTGCCACAGCTTGAGGATCTCCCAGAACCTGAAAATAAGGACATCAAACTTATTGCTAACATGCTTGAGATGATACATCGCGAGTTTGTTACTTGCCAGAGTGCTCGGTTGATTACGGGGATCCAGATATGGGACTTTGAGAGAGGCAATACGTACTTCGATAACATCACAAACCTGATTGATAGTTACATCGAGCCACGGACACCCTCAGACTGGCCGGACAGTGCGCCAGAAGAGAGTCAAGTTGGGCCGGGACGCGGTGGAGTATAATCCACCACCCCTGTCTTCTATATTTTTTACATTCTTTTGTTTGTTCGTGTGAATTCTTTATAGTGGAACTGAGAGCATACTTTCCATAACATGGCTTTGCGATCGTTGCTCTGTGACGCTCTGGCGGCTTCCATATATGCGGCGTGTGCGACGTTCTGGTGATGAGTGGTGCAGTCTTATCTGGGGGTTGAATGGTGGTAGTGAACGTGCGAGGAAACCTTTAAGTACTTTGTGGGCAAAGTAATAATCATAGGATGGTTGGCAAAAATGACATTTGTGAATGGACGCGGATACGGACAATGGAACGAGAAGAAGTATGGGAAAGTTGTTTCTCATCACGTCGCTGTTGAGCGGGCAAAGAAACCTTCTGCATACGAGATTGCAGTGGGTGGCAAGATCGATTTCTTTGATGAGAAGATATCGGAATTGTACAATGCCGGGATCGGAGCAGATAAGATAGCCGGCACCCTTCGATATGAAGATGGGATCAACATCAAAAAGAACCCGATCACTAAGAGACTTAAGGAGTTGGGAATCTATGCAGGAGATCGAAGGAAGAAAGTTGTCAAGGTCGATCACCGGGCGATCGAAGAAGAGAAGGACGCAAGAATCACCGAACTTGAGCGGGAACTTGAGAGAACAAAGCATCGACTCGACACACGCGAGAGTGAACTTGCGACACTTAAAACAGATCATGTCAGGGTGCGGAATGAACGGAATGATAGCGACAGAAAATTAAGACTGGTCGCCGAAGGGATACCGGTTGTTCTGGATCGGGTTGAGATATGAATATCGTAGTGGACGAAAGAGTATTACCACAATACTCTTATGTCTCTTTTTTTTATGCAGACGGTATTCCATATTGTGTATGAAATCTGTAATTGCGCACGCAAACGATAAGTTTATATACGATTAGATACTATGTAGTATTGTTGCAATGCGCTGAAATGCGCACAGCAAACGCTGCAACAAAACCGTTATCCCCTGTTGCTTCGCAGGCGGATCGAAATCACGTATGGCATCGGCGAGTTACCGACTCTATGGGGTTCGCTGCCCAACCGGTGCATGCTCGGAAGAGCAAGAAGGCGAGAACAATGGCAAGAAACAACTGTCCGGGATGCAGAGATGAGAATATGTTCTGCTTTGAACACCAGAAACACGAGAAAGCTGTGTACGAGAGTATACAATTCGCAGGAAAGCACGACACCGTAGAATACCGCATTGCAATATCAGATGCAAGACAAAAGGATGTTGTGGATGATTAAATCATGATAGAAATCGAAGCACACGCGGGAGAGTCTGTATACGAAGCGTTCAAAAGGGCATTCAAGTTGCATATAAACGAGACGCCATACAACCTCTGGAAAGCGCGACGAGCGATGGCAAACGGAGAGACGTTTGAGATCACCTCGAAACCCGTTATGCTACGGTTTAATGCTTCGTACATAACTCTGCGGGACCTAAACGAGGAATGAATCATGAGCAAACACATATTGAAAACAAGAGCAGAATTTGAGGCGGTATTTCTGGCATATTGCGCAGAGTCGGGGACGACCGCAGCAGATCAGTATTCTGGAAACAACCGAGAGAAGACATGGGAGGACTGAATCATGAGTGAATACAAACAGAAAATCGGAGAACCTATTCCCCCACGAATATATGAGATCGTACTCGACACAGATGTGTCAGGAACGATTGCGGCAACACAGACGCAGTTCATGAGCGAGGTATTCGCGGCGGCGGAGAAATCAAACATCACTGGACATGGACTAAACATCATACTAAAGGAGGACGGAAAACGATGAAATGGCTGACGAATGCGCATCGAGATGATGTAGAAAAACGCATCGCCGATTTGACGTATGGCAACGACCGAGTGCTTGCAACAGGAAATCCGGAGCCAACTGAAGCATATCCAGTGGACAGGCTGATATTCGAAGGAATGGTTGGGATTTATGATATGACTACAGAAGAGGAGGACTGAAAACGATGAAAGAAGTTGTAATATACGAAACATCCTTGCCACTTGTTGATGAGGATTCGATCGTGGAAAATCTTCGGGTTACTCGTGCGTCTGACGGATCGGTAAAGATAAGAGTGATTCGTGCGGGCACCGGCGAGTATCCGATTAGCATCCCAAAGACGCTGACGTCAGAAGAGGCGGAGCGGTTGGGTACTGCGCTGCTCGGAACACATTCTGGATTCGAGGATTTGAAAGAGCGGTCAGAACAAGCGGAGACGGTTGCGAAGTCGAGACTGCAATTACGTCACTCAGAAGGAAAGACTATAGAGTTCAAACGTGAACTGCGCAAGTGCCAGGAAAGATTGTGGTCGCAATCCTCCGCAGCCAGCGCACTGGATGAGATCGGGTTCGATGAATGGCCGATCGCAGAGCAGTATGTGTTATCGCAGATGATGGCGCGTGCAGCAGCGCATAGCGGGCATGGGAATGTTGTGGGCAGAACGACTCGTGTACTACGTGGGTTCATTACTCTGATGCGAGGCAAGATATGAAGACTACACCAGGGTTCAAGATCCTTGACAACAAGGGGTTTCACATCACATTCGCCAATGGTGTGTGTGTTTCTGTGCAGTTTGGCGGCGGGAACTATTGCCAGAATTATGATGCTGAGATCGACTCGCTGCGCACGGAAGGTATGCGATCACCCGACGCGGAACTTGCGATGTGGGATGGTGATGGTAATTGGATTACGCAAGAATATGATCCGAGTCAATCAGATTCCGTGATCGGGCAAGTTGTTGCGAGCGACGTTTTGAAGGCGCTTATATGGGCAGAAGCATATAAAGGAGGAACCGAGATATGAACGGAATGAACATTGTCGTGTACGCACTTGTCACCATAATATGTGTAATCACTGCGCAGATGATATGTGCGAGATATGCCGTCGACCCGATGACCGTTGGGTTTTGTTGCGGGATAGCGGCGGCATCCATCGCTAATTTTATCAATGTGTATTACGAGGTATGACTGATGATCGTAATTGACAACATACCAGATGGTGCGAAGATTGAATGGATCACCGATACGCTAAAGCGAGCATTCGGCAACGACGTGCGAGTTAGGCAATGTGGTGTTTCCATGGAGGACGTAGCATGACTTCATTAATCCCAGACGGCTTCGATGAATGGACCGAACAAGAACAGACGGATTATACGTGGCTGGTTGAGCAGCAGGCACGGAACATGCGTGTGTCGCCCGAAGCATTTGGAAGGATGTCACCCCGCGTGTTGCATGCGGCAACAAATATGTATATGTATGCAATTGAATCAGGTGATAAGAATGAGTGAAGACATGTACAACCCATCACTCATACCGGGGGCGGCATCAGTTGAATCTATTGCCGCAACATTAGCAGAGCTCGGAGTCGATACGTGGCAACGATCAGACCGCGATGCAATGATGAGCATGGTCTATCTCCGCATGTCTGGCAGACGGTATGACAATGTTCCTAATCAGTCATATCGTGTTATTGAGGGGTTTCAGTGTGTGTTCGGTGATAATCATGCGTGACGATACATGGACACCCCGCCATATCACAGCTGCGAAGATCGCTGTGCGTCTCCGAGATCTGGTTGGTGTGGACGGTGTGGTCACGGTCGATATGGTTGCGGCAGCGTTGGAAGCGGAAGGGATACACAGCGATGGTAGCGTTCGGAGTTACGTGCTCGAACTCATGGCGCGTGGCTATGTGGTGCGTGGCGTATTGTCTCGTGACGCTGCGCTTGATCAGGCGATCACTATCAAGATTCGTCCACGTGGTGCTGCCAAAGAGGTTGAGCGAGCGGTCGGTGATGCACTTGTCGGATACGATGGGATAGCAAAAATAAGGATGGGTGACCAGATATGACTGAACAAGAGATACCGCAGCGTGTAATACGGCTTTTTGCCGAAGGGCTGGTGAAAGGCGGAGCAGACGAAGAAGGGCCGCTTAAAACAGCAGAAGCCTTGCTTACTACCACAGTCAAGTTTGTCGAGATTGCGGGCGGGCATGTTTCGTGGGAGGATTGAATAATGCGAGCAAAACACATGATCGACCGAATCGGCGACGGATACTGGGCATTCTTTGAGACGGGCGCACCATACACGTCGCTGATGGTACTCTCTGACGACATCATGGACCAAATATTGAAATGTGAGGGATACGAACTGCGGAAGACAGATCATAGCATGCGAAGGGGCGAGTGGGTTTCTACTTGTGACATGTTGCCGCAAGTACATACAACGGTGTTAGCATTGCGGAACGATGGTGTGATGGAGACAATGTGGTATGATAGTGTGTCGCACACGTTCCGAAACGAGGCACTGGTATCCAAGTGCGTGCATGGCATACCTGATATATCGCATTGGATGTATTTACCGAAACGACCAGAGGAGAAAACAGAATGACTAAAACAGACCATAACATAACATGGGCGGGCGTAATCGACCCGCTAACAGCAGGAATAGTGAAGGGAGAAGACGTTGCAGCGAATGCGGAAATGGACGATGGCATGTACACGTTTGCCCGGCTCGGAGAGGCAGGACTATATTCAATCGTCGTTGCTAACGAGAACGAAAACGATCAGATGTACGTGGTCGCTTTCACGAAAAAGGGCATTGGGTGCTCTTGCGACACGTTTAAGGATGGCGGTAAGCGATGCCGTCATATCATTGCAGTTGGCAAGCTCGGTTCTGGTAAGGAAAGTCTGGCGCGGGACAACATCTCTGAGACGATGATGCTGAATGCAGTAGATGATGTAGAGAAATGGACGTTTGACGCCGACCAGAACATGGTTCCCCCGCAACCCGGGAATTTCGAAGCACCGGAAACGCAAGCAAGCGACGTTGTGGATAGTGCGGATGCGGGAATCGTTGTGCCGGAAGCGCCGGAAGAGATTAAGGAACCGGAACAAGTTAGTGCAAAGGATGCACATACTGAAGAGCCGCCCGTGATCGAGGCAGAGATCGTGCCACCACCCACGTCGAAAAAGCACACCTGCAAGATATGCGGAAAGGAGCACGACACGATCGATGCCGTTCTGAACTGCATCGAAGGACACAAAGACAACAACACTGATATAGTAACTACACCACCCACACAGTCTGAATCTGCTGACTATGTACCGTCGGTATTACAACAGCTGCGACCAATTGCTCCGATGATTCGGGGGCTCAACCTCAACATGCGGGAGGCTGGCGGTGTCAGAATTGGTAAAAAGGGGGACGTGTATGCAAGTGGCAAAGGACGGTCTACGGTTACATACGACCATTTTATCTTTACGACCCCTGATAAGGACGACAATGAGGATTTCATCATTGATCAAACGATGACTAATCTGATGGGTGATGAATGCACCGAGATTCCAATTCGGTTGTTGTCAGACGACCCCACCGAAAGCTTTAGAACATTTTATGCAAAATATGGAGGTAGAGGCATGATATGGTGGGGCGATGGCGTTGATTGGATCGTCATGAAGCCAGACGGTACAAGAGAATTTGTGCATGACCCCGACGGCACGCATGGGTTTCTGAAAGATAAGGATACCAAAATGCAGGGAATCCTGACATTTATCATCGAGGGCCAGAACAGTGTTGGTAGCGTGTGGAAGTACAGGACGTCCGGAAGAAACAGCATCGAGGGGACTATGGCGTCGCTGTTCATGAATAAACGGATTGCTGAAAACTCGGGCGGCAGAATAGCGTTTCTGCCGATGAAACTCGTGTATTCATCCCGTTGGGTTACACCGAAGGGACAAAGCAGAAAAAAGAAGATTCCAATAGTCACGGTTGAATATAGGGGTAGTATCGAGGACCTGCAACAAAAATCTCGGGAGGCAACAGATTATTCGGCGCCACAGCGACAAATTGCGCACAATGTCGATGGCGAAACACTCGAGCAGCAGATCGATGTCCACGACGAGTTTTACCCAGGAGTAGAATGATGGGCAATGCAGCAGACGTCGTGGCGATAATATGCACATTACCAGTAATGGCATGTTCGGTAGGGTTGTGGTACTTGTTGCTCTGTCATATCGATGCATCTGATCTGATGTGGGGTGTGTGGATCGCATACATGGTGTCGGTGAGTATATCTGCCATTGCAACGGCGGCGGCGAACAAGGCATGACAGAATCAATAGTGTATGCAACACTCCCAATTCACGACACGATCACAAAGAAGATGAGCGCGAAAGGCGAGACGTATTGGGATCTCAAGGTAAGTTTCGATTCGGATTCTGATGTAGAGGATGCTATACGCAGACTCAAGCAGATCGACTGTCGGATGAGAGAGGAGTTTTTATAATCTCTCTTTTTTATATTTTTTAGGTGGTGGCATACATGGAAAAATTGATTTGCAGTGGGTACAATAAGTGTAACATGCAGACATGCATGCATATAAACATACATGATCAAAGCAATATGTGCAATGCCAGATGGTGCACATGGGCGGATGATTATGTCGTTTGCGAAGAAATGGAGAAATAATGCAACAGAACACCGAAGAGTTCGAACGATTCAACGCGCTCTTAACTTCGGGAAAGCCGGATTATGTGCCGTGGTACTTTAAACTGTCAGAAGATAAAGACCCGGACTTATCGGTCGGGTCATGGAAAGCACCGACGGCAAGGATCACCGTCAAGCAGGCAGTTCGGCATCTACGAAGCGGAAAGAACGTCGGGATAGCTGCAACCGGTGATGACGGACTGGTGATCATCGACATCGACGACATCGGGATTACACCGAATAATCGGGTGCTACCGACTCTATCAGTCACGAGTCGCAAGCGGGTAGGGCGGCATTACTTTTATTTCACGAAAGATATCAAAGCAAAGCAGAACATCGCTACGGAAGATGCGGGGGAGGTCCGCGCGAACTGGCAATATGTAGTGGCGCCGGGGTCTTACGTTGTGACTGGGGAGGTGGAGATTGTACACATGCCCGAAGAAGAACAAGGACTGGCTGGACGGTATACGTTGCTAAATGCATCTGTGCCGGCGATGATTAAGTTTGAGCAATTCCCGGAGGTATTTTTGGAGCAGATAAGACGCAACGAAGAGATGGAGAGGATTGCAGAAGAGCGTGACGCACAACGAGCGAAAGAGCAAACTGCACAAACCAGTCATACCTCTTCTTTTCGATCCGCTTTGTACGACCTGACGATCACTGACGTGGTAGGAAAGATTGATAATCCACGCAAGCGGTTTCCGTCATTATTTCATGGGTCGGAGACAGGAAAGAACACGACGGTTATGGGCGGACTGTTGTACTGCTGGCGGCACAACGTTACACACACCGCAATGTCTGCGCTCGCTGTCATCGCAGACGTCGCATCATGCAGCGTTGCCGGGTATGGGATGCGTGGATCTGGAAAGGGGCGGTCTGGTGTGGATTTCAGTGATGGTATGGTTATATTCCGGTTGTGGAAGTTTGCGAAAGAAGCTGGCATGATCCCCGAAGACGACCCGATACCGATACAGGCATTCCGGGCTTATGCCGAATACATCGGTATTTATGGTCCTGCTGCATCGGGACAGATGACAGATGTGCAGTACGATCAGACAATAATATGCTTGGAGCAGATCGAGAAAACCAATTCCGGGCGACGCAGGGCATCAACATTCGAGGTATGAATAATGAAAACAATTGATGAAATAATACAAGCGACCAAGGCAGAGGTCGCCGCGCTCCGGCACAGGATCGATGGAAACAAGATGCGAATCTTGCGGATTGAAGCTGACATAGCAAAAGACGAAGGAATAATAGAAGGAAAGATGGACATGGTTGACACATTGCAAAAAACCGAAGACGACGACACCGAGGTGTGATTATGGGAACAGCATCGAGCGGTAATCAGTATATCAATGCACCTGGCGCGCCACGCATTGCTTATCGCAAGCTTTCAGAGTGGTGCGCGGCACATGATACCAAGCGGTTCATGTTACGTGACGTAAAGGCAATTGGGATAGATGTGAATGACATACAACGACTTATACATCGAAAGGGAATTATGAAGGTCGGTACGGAGACTGTGCGTGTGCGGAGCAAAAACGTGATACAGAATGTGTATCGGATTGTTTATACACGACCATCATAACATGGGACATGAGAAACATGAATAAAAGAGGATATTACGTATGCAACAACGGTGAAAACGTGGGCGGGTTCGCGGTCGTTGCATCGACGGCAAAAGAAGCAAAGAAGATTGTTTACGACTCTGGCGAGATCATATATGGAGACACTGATTATATTGCTATACGGACGCGCTGGGTGCGTGATGCGGATGTCTCCCAGTTACCGATTGGCATGGTTGATGATTGTCGCGATGCGCTGATCAGAGGGCTATATGATTGGATCAATGAACACCAATGTGATGAATGTGGGAAGGATGATGATCTGGTTTGCTACAATGGTCGAGCATTATGTTCGTGTTGCATCAATGATCTAAAGTAACCGACTTTGATATCACATCGTTTTTAACTCGATGACAGCGGCGTCCAGTGTGTCCCACGCCGCATTTCTGTTTTTTGCGTTCGATACATTCATTGTGGCGACCCGCGATAATAACAATTCAAGTTCTTTCACGCGCTGCTTAAGTTCGGCATTCTGTTCGAGCACACTATGCACAAGGAACCCAGCCGGTGCATTGCGCGCAGAATCGGCGTTGAATTCTGAATCGAGTTGTTTGTAATCTTCGTGGGTGATCTTAATGCGTCTCATTTCTGTCATGTGATGTGTGTTATGTGCAGAACCCTTAAGTACCTTGGGGGCGTAGATAGTTATGGCAGGCGACAACACACTACACATTTCATGGGCATCCACAATCCTTCATTCTTTTTTGGCAGTCGCCTGCTGCCTCCTTTGTTACACAACGTTTAAATACCAGTGTCGTAATGTTGTGTTGGGCAGATGATCGCGATCACACCAGCAAAACCCCACTTGCCGCGGTCGTCTGTACTATCATTTCTGCTCTTCGACTTGTTTTAATGCACAGGAGCCGTCGGCAATCTTATCTTTGCAGAGGTGCGGCTGCCGGCAGTCGGCGCAGATTACGACCATCTCCGCATAGCAAGGTGGCACGGACGAGTGTTTGTTTCTCTTGTGGTATCAGGTTTGCGACCGATGGCTATATATACTATCAAGTATCATATCAGTGTACCATGACGGTATCCTCACAAACGTATGAGATAGGTGATTGCATTGAATTATTGCGTTGTGTACCGGCAGACAGTATAGATACAATAGTTACGAGTCCGCCATATTACTTTCTGAGAGATTATCAAGTCGATGGGCAGATCGGGCTTGAACCAACGCTCGAAGAGTATCATGATCGGCTGCTGGAGGTTACGGCGGAGATAAAACGTGTTATGAAGCCTACAGCGGTCTTATTCTGGAACCATGGTGATAGTTACGGTGGTTCGGGTAACACTACTGCAAAATGCCTCACCATGCAGAACGAGCGGCTAATCATGCGGATGATCGATGAGCAGGGATTTATATTAAGGAATAGAATTATCTGGCACAAAAGTAATGGGATGCCATCCAGCGTGCGTGACAGGTTTGCAAACAAGTATGAGCCGGTTTACATGCTTACAAAGAGCAAAAAGTACTGGTTCGATCTCGATGCGGTCCGGGTCCCTGCGAAATACGCTGAAGTGTGGAGCCGGAAGGGCGGCGATGCCGGTACGCCGCATGCACAGAACAATCCCCGTGCGCATTATGGGCGGACCCAAAAGGAAGTGAAACGAACAGAGAACGCACAGAAAGCATACAAACCCAATGGCATGCGTGACCCACCTGGCGGTAGCAAAGCACCGAACGCATTTCACTCGCTCGGAAAGAATCCGGGTGACGTCTGGACCATAAACACGAAACCGTACCCAGAGTCGCATTTTGCCACATTCCCGACTACACTAATAGATCCGATGATCAGGGCGGCGTGCCCCGCAGAGATATGCCCGGATTGCGGGCACATCCGGGCGCGGATAGTTGATCGTGAATTTGTGCCGCAGCAAGACGTGTCTGCTGAGAAGGGGGTCCGTGGTGCGAACGACCAGAAGCCCATGGACGCATCGAACCAGTGGCAGGGGGTCCCACGCGGCATAACATCGATCGAGACAACCGGCTGGACCGCCTGCTCATGTGGCGCCGGCTGGGTCACTGGCACGGTGCTTGATCCGTTCTGCGGATCCGGCACAGTACTGGAGGTCTGCCGCAAGCTGAACCGGAATGCGATCGGCTTCGAACTGAATCCGGATTATGAGACATTAATCAGGGAGCGCAGTATGGCGCACACGCCACATATAGAAACGTATTTTGATCAGGAGAAATAAACATGACATTAGATATTACAATCGGACAAGTGTGTATAGAAGAGTATGGTAACAAGGCATACGTGTCTGTATCCCCGTGTGTACCAGAAACGTATGACGTATGTGATCCAAAGTACGCTGTTCGCCCACGTGCCGCGAAACGTAGTGGGGCGGTAGCATTGTATGGATTTTTTAATAAGTATCTATATGATATTTATACGGAAATGCGGGATTATCCAGACTCGAACGATCAAGACGTTGCATTTATCACGCCGTGGATAGATCGAATAAATGCATTGGATGATCAATGCGACGATCCGATCCGTACCGATTGCATGAAGTGGCTTAAGTTTTGGTGCAATCGAGCAGTTACATTATACGGAGACGATGCAGCAATTAAAATTGCAGGATATGTATAATATGACAGAACAAACAGAAGATAAGATAGATTGCGGGATATGCATGGTGCAAACACTCCACCGTGTCACAATCCGGAAAGCGTGCAAAGTGCACGACATAAACGAGGGTGACTATGTCAGGATATACGTAGAGAAGGTTGGAGACAAGGTGGAGACATGACGGAACGATCATGTGCGTATTGTTTCAAGTCCCACGCACACCGGTATTTTAGTAATTATGTGATGCATATTCTGGATGAAGCCGACACCATCCCGATTTTCTGTGATAAGAAATGCATGATATCATGGGCGGCGATCAAAAAGAACATGTCATTAAAAGAAGTAGAACAAGACTTTAGCAATTTCGGCAGGTGTTACAAATGACCCCATGGACCGGCTACGTATGCCCACGCTGCGGAACCGCATCACAACACACCGAGACGTGGCAGTTTAAATGCCGGAACTGCGAGCACCTGGTAGATCCAACAACAGCGATCCGGGTCATATCTGCTGATAAACCCCTTCAGCGCAAACACTGTCCGTTCGGCGGACGATGCAGAGAGGACTGCCAGTGGCTCATGCTTAACGGCATGTGTGCAGTCAAGAAGCTTGCGGTGATCATCGACAGAATGGCAGAGAGGAGGCTGTAAGTATGCCAACAACCGAACACATAGCAGATTTGCAGAACCATGCACGTGATCATTTTGCTGAGTATAGATATCGTACAGATTCCATGTTCCACATGCTTGTGGATACAATAGAATCACAAATCTATAATGGGTACTATACCCCATCGGAATTACGTGAGGCTGTGATATTAGCATCAACACATTATGAAGTACATTGTGCTAAGCTGGAGCGGTAACAATGGGGTGTAGACACAAAGGTAAGCGATATGATGCGTGGGCGAAAGTTGTCTTGTGGTGTAGGCGACATAACAAGTCGTTTGCACATCACGACGTGCGGGTCAATCCCTCCCTCCTGCGCTACTTCCAGTTGCGGGGGGAATTGGTGCATGTTGGGCACGAGGAGACGCCGCACGAGTGTTGGCGAGGGACAAAGCTGTATCGTTTGCATGACAAGATCGATCCGTGGGCGGAGAATGTGTGACAAAGCAGAGAAAACTTAAAATACCACATCAAGTATATTATAGAGCATGGCAAAGAGTCTCATCGATGTTGACAAGGCATTCGAGGTGTACTACACCATTGGTGCATCGCGCAGCATAGTGAAATTACACGAACGGCTACACAAACGAAACTCGAAGAATACACCAAGTGTAGACACGATGAAAAGATGGTCTCAAAAGTACAAGTGGCGAGACCGAGTGGCGCTACGTGATGCCGCAGTCAGAGAGGGCATACAGGAGTCCTCTGCGGCGGTTGTGGTTGATGCAAAGATCAAGGAACTTGAGCAGCTCGACAGTGCTATGAGCGAGATCGATGCGGTCAAGCCACTGATCTTTTCTGCACTTAATGCGGTGACACAGACGACCGAAGACGGCGAGCTATACGTGACCGTGCCACCGGAAACCACCGCAGACATGACAGCATTGTATAATGCGTTGTCACGACTGAACTCTGTGCAGGTCAAGATCGTTGAGACCGCCCGGAAGATCAGGGGAGAGTCTGACGCAGTGAACATTCAGCACAGCGTGAAGATGTACGATTTTGACCAGAGCAAATACCCCGAACCAACAGAAACTTGAGCTGCTGCCAGGACAGCGAAAGTTCATGGAGGACGTCACACCTGAGCTATTGTACAGCGGTGCATTTGGTGCAGGGAAGACAAAGATACTGTGCGAGAAGGCGTATTTCCTGAGCGTGTACTATCCCGGCAACTTCGGGCTGATTGTGCGCAAGACAATGAAGAGCCTCAGGCATACCACTCTTCGAACACTTCTGCGCGGGACTGGTGGGCAGCCAGTCATACCACCCGATGCGATTCTGAATCATAACAAATCGGAACAGTTGATTGCGCTTGCAAACGGCAGTGAAATCATCTACGGCGGACTGGACGACCCGGATAAGTGGGGATCACTCGAGGTGGGATGGATCGCCGTTGATGAAGCGGTCGAGATCAACGAGGATGATTATGTCATGTTGCTTGGTCGTTTGCGACAGGCGAACGTTCCGATGCGGCAGATATTCATGGCTACCAATCCGGGGTATCCAGAGCATTTTCTGTACAAACGATTTTACGAGGACCTGCCGCGATCGAAAAAGGATGGATCCCGCCTTACCTCTGTTGTTGAGAGCAACGCGTTGCAAAACACGTTTAACCCGGAAGATTACATTTATCGTCTCGACGATTTCAAGGGGATGTATCGAGACAGGTACGTGCTCGGGAAATGGACCGCATTCGAGGGGCTGGTGTATCCTGTGTTCGATCCGACCAGACACGTGATTGAGTCGTTCGAGATACCTGCCGACTGGCGGCGTGTTAGGGTAGTGGACTTTGGATACACCAATCCGTTCGTGTGTCAGTGGTTTGCGTTTGACCCGGACGACGCCGCATATATGTATCGAGAAATATACATGTCTCGCCGACTGGTTGAGGACCACGCACGAGACATCACGAGGTTGTCGGAAGGAGAAACAATCGATATAACGTATGCAGACCACGACGCAGAAGGGCGCGCAACGCTCGAGAAGTACGGAGTAGAGACAACTGCGGCAATCAAGAACGTCAGTGAAGGCATACAAGAAGTGTACTCAAAACTGACGTTCAACGTGGCAGGAAAGGCAGGGGTGTATTTCTTTTCCGATGCATTGACCGAGGTTGACCAGCACCTCATCAATGCAAAGAAGCCGACGCACACCACCACCGAATTTCAGGGGTATCTGTGGAAGGACAAAAGCGCAAAAGAGGAACCGACGAAAGAGAACGACCATGGTATGGATTGCTGCCGGTATCTGCTGTTTTCAGAGGCAAATAAACCACCTGTGCGACTGCCGCCTGGGTTCTTGTCTGCGCATGGCGGGGCACATCGGACATGAGCAGAACCCTTAAGTACCTGCATGCCACCATACACATTATGCCAATAGAAATTGTTGTGCCGTTCAGTATGTCGCTTGCCGAAACGATCGAGGATGACATCTGCGAAAAAATACGTGTGTTGCGAGAGAACAATTTAACCGCATGGTGCGTATTGCTAAACGAAGACGCGTACCTCGCACTGTGTTACACACTTGAAAAACAGTGTGATGAGCTGTGTTCACTCAACATCAGTATGTACAAAGATCTTGTGGTTGTGCTCGACATCGACAGTGACACACTTATAAAAGTTTTGCAAACGCCGCATGATGAGATCATACACGCTTGGAGTGATTAATAATGATAACAATTGATGCGATATCAACATTGGAGGATTACAACACCGGATTACAGAATGATATCAGCGAATTGCACAGCTGTATCACAGAAACGTGGTTGCGAATTGGCGCAACTCGTTCAGAGTATTATCAGTTGCTACGACACGCACCCCCAGATATGCAGAACTATTTACATTCGAGACAAGACACGTACAACGTCATGTATCCGTATATACATTCGCCTGATCCCACTGCCGACATCGACGCGCAGATCAACAAGCTAAATAACGATGCACAAAACTGCGAGAAACGAGCCACTGAACTGTGGCGATATAACCCATATAAAAAGAAGCTGCTGGAAAAGGCAGATGCATATAATTATGATGCCGCAGCGTTGGCGCAAGCGAGACCCCATGTGCCGGATGTGCTTATATCAGTTGCTAAACTGAGGTCATTGATACGAACCATGACAAGTAAACGGCGACGGGTTGTTCTTTGTATCGAGCAAAAGAAAGAAAGCATATTGAAAGAAGCCATGGAGGGATGTGAATAATGAAAACCATACAAACCATAACTGCAATCATAATGCTGTGCCTTGCTGCCGCTCTATTCATTCTCGATGCTATAGTCGCACAATCGATGATCTCCCTTGCGTATCATATAGCGAGCATGATCGGTGCGACCGGAGCGACGGCATTCGGTGTGTTTGTCTTCATGTGTGTGCCTGGCAGCATTATCGTGATCGGAATTCTTCTGATTGCTGTGTCCGTACTGTTTGCTGGCATCGCGTTGCTCGTTGGAACGGAGAGGTAAGACATGGGACGAATGATCACAATCGATATCGACAACATACTTGCATTGTTCCGGACGTATGGCAGCTTCGGTCCGATGCCATCCGATCTATTCGATGCAATCGGTGACTGCTCGATTGCTGATGTGCGGGCGTATGCCGATACGTGTGGTGAAAGAGATGCTGTAGATGTGTATCAAGACATCAGAGAGATGTTTGTTTCGTATATGGCGGAAGAGAGGGTGCATGAGATGGAGCAGTGATAATCAAACAGTGCAATCATATCGTTGTTCTTCTGTGCTGCGCCGCCACGTGTGCGGCGATCTACTTTTTTTGATGTGGTGGTGTGTCTGAAAATCTGAGGCGCTTAAATCGGCTCTGAATCAGAATCACAGAAAACTATTTGTGTGAGCAGAACGATAGTAATCTGTTGTCATTGGTTCACTCCTCCAAAACACAACGCAGGCATACCGCCGCCGGGATCACATTCAATTGTCCATGTCACCACACTCTTTTACCCCGGCGGCATAAATTCGATTAGTGGCGCGCAACCAATTCCGCAAGCAATCGCTTGAAAATGTGCCATCGCCCACCCATCATTGTTACGAATTGCATGTTGATTGATTCCAATCCTATCATTCCATCTCTGTCGAGTGCGCGTAGGTGTGCTCGCACGTCTGAAAGCGGAATGTTGAAAAACTCCACAAACGACTGATCGCTGAGTGGCGAGGTGATCTCGAGCTGCTGGAGAAATATTGTGTTGATCGGATCACTGGTCTGTAGTGGCGTGCTTTGGTGTGTCGCAAGCAAAACTCGCCGGGTGTCCATCTTAACGATCTTCTGTGCAATCAATCGCCGGAGCGCGTCCTGCAGTTCCGACTCGGAACACCCGACACGTCCCATGATGCGTCCTGTGCTCATTGGCGCATCCTCCTGTTCCCACAATAATTTCATGATTGAAAATATTTGATTCATGCCTTGCCTCTCTGCTCAATCGCTTCTGTGCACAACGTCTCTATTGCTGCGCTGATGTCGCCGTCTGCCTCTTCGTTCGCTATGCTGCTGATCCTGAGCCACGTGTCCAGATCCATTGATATCGATTTGCCTGCTCGCATAGTATGATATTGTATTGTGTTGGGTTATGTCTTTTGGTCGGTGCCCGAGAATATGTGGGGGGGGGGNNGTTAAAAGTTAGCTACTGCTATCGATTTGCTTGTGTTAATTTTGTGTTAATTTTGTGTTAATTTTGTGTTAATAGCAAAAATAGTGTTAAACGTAATACTCATTTCATGGGGGCACACATTTTAACACTCTGCGCAGAATTAACACAAAATTAACACAAAATTAACACAAAATTAACACAAGCAAATCGATAGCAGTAGCTAACTTTTAACACAATTAACACAAAATATTTTCTGTACACAGTATTTGAGGTATGAATGAATGAATGAATGTATAAATGGTATTTGTGTGTAATGTATGTATGTATGTAGTATGCACAACTACAGAGGATGTTAATATATAAATACTCGAATACGCCAACACAACCACACGAAACATATATATAGCATAGCGTGTGAGTGTAATATATGAGATCAGTTGTCTATGTATCCTGTCAACTCTCCGCAGACGACGGAGAAAAGATCGAGAAGTTGGTGTCGAGCGGCGCATACCTCAATCGCAGTGACTTAATCAGAACCGCGATTAGAACATTGTTGATAACCGCCGATGCGTGATGGAGCATGTCGATGCTGTCCCCAGATGCTCTGCGCGAACAAGAAGCCCATTATGTCAAATATGCGAAATATTTTGAGGGAAATGAAAAACGTTTTTTAGATGTTACAAAGGACATCCTACGAAGCAAAGGCGAACAGCGGCGAAGGTACACAAAAACATTTGAGTTGTTACGACCGCATTATCTCAATTACGGACGAACCCCACACTGCGACGACGTCTTCAATGGCGCCGATTACACTGCGCAATCGAAAAATGTGATGCGGTCACAATTGAGAAAATGTGATGTTGTAGACCATGACGGGTTTTTTACAGACTGGTTCTTTATGGAATGTGTCCGACGCATCGGTGACAACATTCAGAAACGGCATGAGTTTGCGGAATACAAACGATGTGTTGAAGTTAACGGAGACATCCCTGTTGATATGGTGTTTGATTACACAAATACCATGGACACACTCCGGAAAAATCCATATACGGTATATGGCTTCTCATCACATCTCAATCAGTGTGTGCGGTCTCTTGACTACACCGAACTTGAGCGCATCCAGATAATAAAACTCAATCACGTTGGTGGAAACCCCAGGATTGCGATTCCGCTTGCATATCACTACTCGTGTGTGTGCGGGAACTCGATGATGTCCTCTTTTGAGCGCAAGGACCTTTTGTGTGATCACGAAGAGTGTGGACGTAAGATGACTCGGTCCCCCTCGAAAGATCTGTCATGCGCGGGGTATGTATCACAAGTTATCACAGACGACTTTAACGATCTTCCAATCATTTCATTGGTGCCGGTTCCGTCTGGGGAATTCAATGCTGCTGTGTTCTTGCGCAACACTCGATCAGGGTATCATCTGTTTATGATCTCTGTTGATGATGTCATGCCGAATCCATCCTCCATCGAATTGTCGCCAGGTGAACATGTTGTGTGGCAACTCATATCCAAGATTGACGCACAACATGATGATCGGCTCGGCAAGCACATACACGGGATGGATTGGTATAAAGCAGCGATATTGCTTTCATATCTTGCGAACTTGCAGGGATACACGTCTGCTAACGTGCTGGCAATCGGAGAACCCGGAGTAGGCAAGACAAGCACCCCCCGATTTTGTTTGGCGTCTATAACCCAGCAATTTAAGATACAGGAGGCTATATCATTGTCAGGACCCGGATTGTATGGTTCCACTGCGCAGCTAAAGGTAAATGATTCGACGGTTACCGTGCCCGAGGCAGGGCTGCTATCGCGGTATAACATGGTTGTGATCGATGAGGTATACATGCAAGCATCGAAAATGATGCCATTGTTGCGTTCGGTGTTGCGTAGTTCTATGATCAGTAAGGAGGTGGCAGGGAATAGGACATCGTTGTTGAAGAGTGCTTGTGTTATCGGCACATCTAATCCATTACCACAGGTGACCAATGAACAAAAACGATTCGAGTTCGCCTGGATTCGTGATCATGACGACGGTGTGCACACACCCTTCTCAGAAGAGAACGCGCATGGAGCAATGATCAATGAGTGGCACGATCGGGGGCTGGACTGGCATACCGGACAGCCATACCCTGATGTGGATCGGTGGATGATCTTATTTTTCATTCGGAATAGATCTCGGCAACTTGATAAACATCATCTCGATGCACATGATACGAAGATCAGTGACATCGTGTTATCGAAATTGTTATATAACCCAGCGATCCATGATTATTTCACAGTGTGTAGCAAGATACAGGTCAATCGGGAAAACGACAGCGACAGAATACTTGATTTTGTTAATGAACTGCGCAAGCATGATACTATCCATAGTAACCGAGTGGGACAAGACATTACTCTGCTTCTCGAGTTGTCCGCACAGATCAATGGACGTTCGGTGCTTACAGATATGGATTTTGATTTTGTGCGGGAACTGTGGAGTAAAACATGTGAGTGGGTTGACGTGTCCGAGTTGAGCCATGCACCGACTGCAAAATATGCACCCCCCGCAGAGTGGACGATCGAGACGATCAAGAAGTTGGTCCACACCGAGATGAAAGAGTACGAAGGCATACCGCGCTACTACATGCGCGCGCCAGGCTTCGCGATGATCACTGCAAAGCTGGAAGACATGGGTGCACCTGCAGGACTTGTGGAAAGCACGGTTGAACATTACAGACAGAATCCCAATTAGTGAGGTATATTCATGAAACAAACAAGAGAGACGCTATTTGTAGAATGCGTTAACAAAGCAAAGCAGTATGCTGAGGACCGTTATGGATGTGGTTCGTGTCCTCGGGAATGGCTGTCATCAGAATTGATGTCGTATGACGACTCGAAATACAGGGTGGAAACTCATGTGCTCGAAGGATCGCCGCCAAAGGGCTGTGTTGTTGCGGATCGGACAACTGGCATGGTGCGGGTGTTTGGTGTACGGATGCGTATAATAAAGACGTTTAAAGCATTTGGACCTTCTTATTGTGAGGTATAAAGTGAACATTCCCTGCCGGATATGTGGGGGGTTCTTTCCTCCACAACACCCGTCTGCTCGTCTGTGTAGCGAGAAGTGCAAATACGTGAGCATGCTGCTGTCCTCCCCGCAAGCAAAGCGCATGGGGCGTGAAGAGGCGATCGAGTACTATGGCGAACTGTATGATGACCCATTGCGATTGTACCGGCACTATCGGCATGCAGACATAATTCAAGAGATCTATGATTTCTGTATCGCACAGGACCGCTGGTCGTTCACGTGTGTGGAGGTCGCGAAGGACTCGGTGTCTTCGATCACGCATCAGAAGCTTGCGCAGATCAGGCGGAAGTACGGAATCCTCATGAAGTCCGACGATAAGCCGGCTACATGGACATTGTCGCTTCCGGAGCAAGCGTGTGATAGACAGCACACCGATTCATGACAGCATTTAAGTACTATGAATGCGTATAACGATATAATGGACACTGAATTAACAACTATATCTGTAACGAAGGGTGTCAGAAACCAGCTCCGGACACATGGTATCAAAGGTGAGACGTACGACGACATCCTGATCAGACTGATGCGCAACGACCGAGATTCGACCGAGTTACGAATGGATGAACTGGATGATGCGCATATCTGTAGAACATACGTGGGATAAGTTATGGAGGAAACCAAGAAATGAAAACCGTTAAACAACTCAGCAAAGAGTTTGCTGGAATCTGTGACGATGTGTACGTGTCATTTGCACTCTACTCACCGCCATTACCGCGCGCGGTGACCATTGCATCAGTTGATCCAATCGATCTCGACGAACTATCTGTTTGCATGTGGCATGCGGTGAGTTCGATTGTCCATGGGGATATCCCAGCAGGGGAATCCGTCGATGCATTCGTGACGCAACAGTTGGCAGAGCGTGGATTCATTGGTGTTGCTGTGTGTAGTAGGGACGACGAATTTGATCGGACACGTGACCAGATCATAGCACTCGAGCGGCTGCTTGGGTCACATAACAAGGAGGAAACAAGAAATAACAACAGTTAAACAGCTTCATAAAGCACTCAGCAAAACGTGTGACCGTGTATACATCTCGCTGCTGCTTCCGTCGTCACCGTTACCGCGCGCGGTGACAATAGCGTCGGTTGATCCGATTGATACAGCCGAATTGTCTCGTTGCACACACAATGCAGCACGTGTGATTGCACGCGGCGAGATGGCAGACGGTGAATCAATCGGAGCATTCATGAAGCATCGGCTGGCAGAATATGGGTTCTCATGTGTTGCTGTGTGCAGCAGGAACGACGTATTCAATCAGACACGCGGCGAGATCATAGCATTGGGCAGGCTGCTTAAGTCGCAGCGCAAACATGATCTGTTATTCGATCAGCGCATACCGGCAAGGTGTCGTTGTGCTTTGCCGTCGGTCGAACACTACAAGTCACGTTCCATGCTCGAAGACACCAACAAGCAAGTGCACCGACAACGTGGCGCGATGTGGCGCGATGTCGTATGTGGCGAGCGCACACGTGCAGTAGAGATAGGGTGTGCTGATTGTCCATACCACGATCGACGTGGACGGGTGCTCGAATGAAAGGAATGCGCTATGTGGCACCGGTCGTACTTATCATTGCCGCTGTGATGGAGTTGCGGTATGCACTGGCATTCTTATCAACGAATCCGTCTGTAACAACATTCACCGAGCTGTGCTTTGTGTGCCTTGTGTCGGCTGGTGCGGCTGCTGCCGTTGTTCTGATCGGGTTTGGGATGTATGCAATC
>LGVF01113569.1_pt1 | contig 25176 bp, 26 predicted proteins | sample 469901 | NCBI WGS metagenome assembly LGVF01 (sample SAMN03893561, study PRJNA290197) | marine sediment metagenome | material: sediment; isolation source: combined push core samples #3730, #5133, and #5579 collected at Hydrate Ridge | place: Pacific Ocean: Hydrate Ridge
GCCACCCGGCCGTCCATCATGTCGCTGGGCGCCACCATGTCGGCACCGGCCCGGGCATGGGATAGGGCTTCGGCCGCCAACAGCTGCAGGGTGCTGTCGTTGTCCACATCGCCGTCCTTGATCACTCCGCAATGGCCGTGGTCGGTATATTCACACAGGCAGACGTCGGTTATGACTGTTAACTCGGGCAATTCAGCTTTGAGAGCGGCGATGGTGCGCTGAATGATGCCGTCGTCGCTGTAGGCGTCGCTGCCCAGGGCATCCTTTTTCTCCGGCAGGCCGAACAACATGATTGCCGGAATGCCCAGGTCAAAGACCTCACAGGCCTCCGTCACCAGGTGTTCGATAGATTGCTGATAGATACCGGGCATAGAGGGGATTTCCCGACGGATATTCTGGCCGTGAATGCTAAACATGGGGTAGATGAGGTCATCCACCGCCAGGGCTGTTTCACGGACCATGCGCCGCAGGTTGGGGGTGCGGCGCAGGCGGCGCGCTCGGTATTCGGGAAAGAACATGATCTTACTCCTTAATCATCCGCGGGGCGAAAATGATCGATCAGGGCGGCCACCAGAGCTTCGCAGGTAGCCTCTTTTGGCTCAACCTGTACGGTCAGACCGTGTTCTTTGGCGGCCGCTGCGGTCAGCGGGCCGATCGCAGCGATCACAGCCTTGTTCAGACAGTCTACCTCATGAGGGGCGAGCAGGGCCAGACAGTGTTCGACGGTAGAGGCGGAAGTAAAGGTCACAGCGTTGAGTTTGTCGCCAATTAATAGTTCCCGCAATTGGGCAGCCGTATCGGTTGCCGGTTCGGTACGGTAGGCGATGGGAGCCCGAACCTCGGCCCCGGCTTTAGTGAGTTCGGTGCAGAGCAGCTCGCGGGCGCTGGCCGAACGGGGGTAAAGAATGTGTTTGCCGCCCAGGTTGTGTTGCTGCAAGAGTTCGATAATGCCTTCGGCCTGATAACGTTGGGGAACCAGATCCGCCCGCAAGCCATGATCGGCGATGGCGGCGGCGGTTTTGGGACCGACGGCGACGATGGTTACACCGTGCAGAGCTCGGCCGTCGAGTCCGGCATTGCTGAGGCGTGCAAAAAAGGCGGAGACGCCGTTGGCCGAGGTGAGGACCAGATAGTCGGTTGAAGCTAATTCGGTGATGGCTGTGTCGAGCTCTTCCCAGGAAACCGGCGGCGCAATCTCCACCGTCGGCAGACAGATTGCCTCGGCGCCGGCGGCTTGCAGTAGTCCGGCCAGCGAATGAGCCTGTTGCGGGCTGCGGGTGACCAGCACCTTGCGGCCGAAGAGGGGCCGCTGGTCGAACCAGCGCAGTTTGTCCCGCAGGCGTACTACCTCACCTACCACGATCACCGCTGGCGGCTTGAGGCCGGCCTCGGCGACCTTCTCGACCACGTCGGCCAGAGTCGCTGTGACCGTCTGCTGTTGCGGTGTGGTGCCCCAACGGATGACCGCTACCGGCGTTTGCGGGTCGCGGCCGTTGGCCATGAGTTGTTCGGCGATGAGGGCCAGGTTGGTCATGCCCATATAAAAGACCAGGGTGCCCACCCCGGTGGCCAGCTTTTGCCAGTCGAGGTTGGAGACCTTTTTTGTCGGATTTTCGTGACCGGTAACTAGCCCCAGGCTGGTGGTGAAGTCCCGATGGGTCAGGGGAATGCCGGCATAGGCCGCTGCGGCGAAGCCGGCGCTGATGCCCGGCACCACTTCAAAAGAAACCCCGGCAGCTACCAATTCTTCGGCTTCTTCACCACCCCGGCCGAAGACATAGGGATCGCCGCCCTTGAGACGGGCCACAATCTGGCCGCGAAGAGCCCGCTCTACCAGCAGTGCGTTGATCTGCGGCTGGGGCGTATGGTGCTGGCCTCGGGTCTTGCCAACGTAGATGCGCTCGGCTTCCGGCGGCGCTTCGGCCAGCAGGGCTGGGTTGGCCAGATAGTCGTAGACCACCACCTCGGCCCGGCGCAGACAGTCGCGGCCTTTCACGGTGATCAGCCCCGGATCGCCGGGGCCGGCGCCTATGAGATAGACAATGCCTTGTTTCAAATGGTTTTCCTTATGGTTCGGTGAGCGTTAGTCTTTTTCTGAAGTCTGTTGTCAAGCATTGGCCTGGCCGTAGAGTTCTCCCAGAATTCGATCGGCACCGCAGCGCAGCAAGATATCGGCCAGCGCTGTGCCGGCTTCAGCCGCTTCGGACGGCGGACAGCTCAGGCTCTCCTTGAGGATTTCGCTGCCGTCGATGCGGGCTACCAGGCCGGTTAGTTCGAGGCGGCCGTCAATTAGCTGAGCGTAGCCCGCGATCGGCACCTGGCAGCCCCCTTCGAGGCGGGCCAGAAATGCCCGTTCGGCCGTTACCGTCGTGGCCGTTTCCGGGTGGTGCAGGGGGGCGAGCAGGGCATGGGTAGCCTCATCGGCGATGCGGCATTCGAGGCCCAGGGCACCCTGGGCGATGGCCGGCAGGCAATCCGTCGGTTCCAGATACAGGCTGATCCGCTCCTCGTAGCCAAGCCGTTTAAGGCCGGCGGCGGCCAGCACGATGCCGTCCAGCCCCTCTTCCTGCATCTTGCGCAGCCGGGTATCGACGTTTCCGCGCATATCGCTGATGCGCAGATCGGGCCGTTTGTGCAGCAGTTGGGCCCGTCGCCGCAGGGAGGAGGTACCGATACGGGCTCCTTGAGGCAGGTCAGCTAAACTGTTACTGGTGCAGGTTAGCACCAGGCAGTCCCGGGGGTCGGCCCGTTCGGTGATGCAGCGCAGCTCCAGTCCCGGTGGCAGAAGGGTCGGCACATCCTTCATGGAATGGACGGCGAGATCAATGCGCCCATCGAGCAGCGCCTCTTCGATCTCCTTGACGAACAGCCCTTTGCCGCCGATCTTGGCCAGGGGGACATCGAGGATGCGATCCCCCTCGGTTTGAATCTTGGTCAATTCCACCTGCAACCCGGGATGAAGCTGTTGCAGGCTGCTCTTTACCCATTCGGCTTGCCACAGAGCCAGCCGGCTGGCGCGGGTGCCGATGCGTAATTGTTGCTGACTCATATTTTAAGGTCCCTTGTTTTGTCTTGCAGGCTGAAATATAGAAGGGTGTCGGATTTACTATGAACCGGCTGCAGAAAAGTCTGGTCGGTTCATATTCTCAACCAGCCATTCTTTTCGTTCCGGTCCGTCAAACCCAAAACCTCCTAGGTCTGGTCTTCATCTTCCGTTTCACCATCCAGCCCGAATAATATGCGGACGGCATCGAGATATTGCTCGCCGGACATATCGTGGCGACGCTCTTTGAGGACNNCGCTCTTCAGGCTCTAGGTTTTGTAACTGGGCAAAGGTCTTATCCAGCTCCCGTAGGCGGACTCCTTCGAGTCGCTGTTGCAGATCGCGAATCGTTGGTGTCAGTTCCAGGTCGTTCAGCCAGCGCTGAAAACGGCCAATCTCCTGATCGATAATCGCTTCGGCCTTGTCTGCGGCTTTACGACGCTCTTTGACATTAGCGTCTATGACATTCTGCAGATCGTCGATATCGTACAGGTAGGCATTGTCGACTTGATTCACCGCCGGTTCGATATTGCGGGGCACAGCAATGTCAATAAAGAACATGGGACGGTTTTTGCGCTGGCGAATGACTTTTTCCACCTGGTTGCGAGTCAACAGATAGCCGGTGGCGGCGGTGGAGGCCAGCACGATATCGACCTGCGGCAGATAGTCGGGAAAGTCGCTGAAGGGTACCGCCCGGCCGTCGAACTGTTTGGCCAGTTGTAGGGCCCGTTCAAAGGTGCGGTTGGCGACCAGCAGGTCGGCCGTCTTGTGATTCAGTAGGTGGCGGGCCGCTAGCTCGCACATTTCGCCGGCACCGATGATCATCACCGAGCGGTCCTGCAGGGAGCCGAAGATCTTTCGGGCCAACTCCACCGCTGAGTAGCTGATGGAAACGGCCTGACAGGCGATGGATGTCTCGCTGCGTACTCGCTTGGCCACGGAAAAGGTCTTGTGCAGCAAGCGGGTGAGAATCAGGCCAATGCTGCGGCAGCCTTCGGCGACTGCGAAGGCCTCCTTTAATTGGCCGAGGATCTGCGGCTCGCCGATGACCATCGAATCGAGGCTGGCGGCTACACGAAACAGATGCCTAATCGCCTGTTCGGCGTGAAACTCGTAGAGATGGGCGGTCAGGGTATCTTCGGCAAGGCCGTGAAACTCGGCGAGAAAGGATTTCAGGCGGTTGGCGGCGGCTGTGCCATCGTGGCTGCAGGCGTAGATCTCCACCCGGTTGCAGGTCGACAGCAGCAACCCTTCAAGGATCTCCGGGGATTCGAGGAGTTGGCCCAGGGCTTCTTTCTGGCGCTCCGGAGCAAAGGCGATCTGCTCGCGAATAGCCACGGGGGCCGATTTGTGATTCAAACCGACGACGACGATTTGCATAAGGGCAGTACCGCCTTACCGGCCGCTCAGGGCTTCAAAGCTGTGCAGACCGGATAGCAGCAGATTGACCCCGAGGAAGGTGAAGAGCAGACAGAGAAAGCCGATAATAGCCAACAGGGCAGCACGGCGACCGCGCCAGCCGATGGCCAACCGGCCGTGCAGCAGAGCGGCGTAGACGAACCAGCTGATCAGCGCCCAGGTTTCTTTGGGATCCCAGCGCCAGTAGCTGCCCCAGGTGGAGTGGGCCCAGGCGGCCCCACTGATGATGCCCATGGTCATGAGGGGGAAGCCCCAGGTCAGGCAGCGATAGTTGAGGGTGTCGAGGGTGTCGAGAGAGGGCAAACGAAAGAAGAGCGCCGACAGGCGTTTGCTCTTCAGCATCCGTTCCTGCAGCAGGTACATCAGCCCGGCGATGAAGGCAACGGCAAAAACCGCGTTGCCGAGAAAGGCGAGGCTGACATGAATCGGAAACCACCAGCTGTCAAGCATCGGGCTGGGTTGGGCCAGGTGCCGAGGAACGGCGTTGCCGATGAGCATCAACAGCAGCGCCAGAGGCGAAAGGAACGCGCCCAGTACCGCCAGGCCGTAACGCAGATCGAAGAGCAGAAAGATTCCGGTAATGCACCAGGCGAAAAAAGACAGCGACTCATGCAGGTTGGTCACCGGCGTGTAGCCCGCTTCAAAAAAGCGCCAACCCAGGGTCAGGCAGTGCAGGACGAAGCCGCCGCGCAACAGCCAGCGGCCGATCTTTTCAGCCGTGCCTCGGCCGCTGGCGATATGCACAAGGTAGCCGCTGGACGCAACCAGATAACACAGCAGGGTGATTTTGAACAGCAGGTTGCTCATGATATTCACAATAGTTAGGATGGTAGGTCGATGGCCAATTCCCTTAAGGTATAGCCGTTGCCCAGGGTTTCTTTCAGTAAGCCGTCGATGGCCTCCGCCTTGCCGGCGGCGACCAGTTCGACCAGCTCGGCTTTGAGCAGTTTGTTGACTGCTTGTCGATTATAGGGGCTGTGGCCCGGTTCTGCCAAGTGTTTGTCACGGATCGCGGCGAGGATTTCCAGTACCTTTGCCCAGTGGCAGGGCAGCCATTCGTTCAGTTGTTCCTTCAGCAAGGCCGCCAGAGCCGGACTGCGGCCGGCGGTAGAGACGCTGACCGTCAAATCGCCCCGTCGCAGGACTGACGGTAGGGTGAAGTCACCAGCAGCGGGCTCGCCGGGAAGGTTGACTAAAATGCCCTGGCGGCGTGCCTCGGTGGCGATGGCACGGTCGAGCTCGCCATTGCCGGTGGCGGCGAAGACCAGAAAGGCATGGTTCAGGTCGGCGGCTCGGTAGACCCGGGCCACGATCTCGATACGGTCCGACAGTTCAAAAGCGGGAGGATGCGGCTCGATGAGTCGTACCTGGGCACCGGCGGCCAGCAGCCCTGCGATCTTGCGCCGGCCAACCGGGCCACCGCCGACCACTACGCAAAGCCGATCGGCCAGGTTTATGTGCAGCGGATAGTCGGCCATGGCCAATGGTTCCTAGATGGAATGGATAAGAGATCCTTCGTGGTTGCTCATATGCCGAAGAGGGATTTTTCTACCAGTTCACCGAGCAGATGAGCAAAAAAGATCGTAGCTTCCACGGTGCGCGGTGGCGAATCGGTGGCGATGCGAAACAGAAAATCAGGCTGCTCGCCGGGGAATTCTTTTTTGCCGTGAGTGGCCGCGGTGGTGCAGCCGAGTTGGGCTGCCTCAGCCAATCCTTCGAGGAGGGTTTCGTTGCGGCTCTGGTCAAACAGGGCAAGGACAATGTCCTGCTCTCCTGCCGTGACTCGCAGTTGTCGGGAAAAAAACTGGTTGTCCTGACCGTCCCGGGCCAGGGATGAGGCGAAGGTGGCGTTCTGGCTCAGGGACAGAGCCGGCAGGGGCGGGCGCTCCAGGGAAAGCCGGTGGAGAAAGAGGTTTGCCATGAGGTCGGCTACGGCTCCCAGTGGCCCGCTACCGATGATCAACAGCCGGCCCCCCTGATTGAAGGTGGCCACCACTCTTTCGGCAAAGCTGGCCAGGTGGCCGGCCTGCATGAGAAAGGTTTCTTCCAGAATTCGGGTATGTTCCCTCAGGGATAGTGCGACGCATTCCTGCAGCATGTTAGACAACCTCTTGGAAAGATTTGTGAAAATGATAGGGACCAGCGAGCCCTCTGTCAAGCTCTGGTTGCTGTGCAGGGGCGAATAAAATCTTGCTTTTTACTCATGGTGTTCTATGATAACCTGCAAATAGTATGTAGTTGAATAGATAAAGACCATATATAGTCAAAAGGAGAAGAGATCATGGCCGGTGATAAAGTTATCCAGCTTTCTGATGCCGATTTTGAAAACGAAGTACTCAAGGCCGATATGCCCGTACTGGTTGACTTCTGGGCTTCCTGGTGCGCTCCCTGTAAGGCCATCGCTCCCCTTATCGATGAACTGGCCGAAGCCTTTGATGGCAAGGTCAAGATCTGTAAGGTGAATGTCGATGAAAATCCTGCCATTCCCGGTCAGTATGGAGTGCGTGGCATTCCGACTCTGATTCTGTTCAAGGGCGGTGAAGTGGTTGATCAGGTGGTTGGCGCGGTGCCCAAGAGCCAGCTGGAGAGTCTGCTGCAGGGTGCCCTGTAAGAGGCAAGCTCGGCAACGGAAACAATAGAAGCGGACCCGCAATTATAGCGGGTCCGCTTTTTTTATTGAAGAGGGAAATCCTTTCTTTTTATCGGGCCGGCGCTCCGTTCAGCGGGTACGCGTACGGGCGCCGTAAACCGCCGTTTTCAGGCGTCTGCGGCGCCAACCCCGAAAAACAAATTTTTATCACCCACGGACAGACTGCTTCACCCTGCAGTTTAACGCTGCTTACTACGTAGCCGATTGCTAATCGGTCAGTGTTTTTCTTGCGAAATTTGCCTTTAGCATATAGTCTATATCGCTGCTGGTTTTCTGACGATTATTAAGCCATAAATGAAGGGGTTAGCTCATGTTCCGTAAAGAATTAAAAGTACTGGATTGCACCATTAGAGACGGCGGTCTGATCAATAATTACCAGTTTTCAGATGAACTGGTGAAGAGCGTCTACCGCGCTGCATGCGATTCCGGGGTGGATATCATTGAGCTTGGCAAGAAGCTGGCCGTCAGCGATGAATATACCAGAGAAAAATACGGAAAATGGAATTTCTGTGATGATGACGATCTCAAGATGGTCATTGATTCTTACGAGAGTGACTACCGGCCGCTAATTGCAGTGATGTTCGATGTTGGGCGCGTGGATATCAATGCGCTGCAGCCGGCGGATCAAAGCCCTATCGATATGGTTCGAACCGCCTGCTATGTTGCAGATACCGAAAAAGCTATAGATATGGCCAGGCGCAGCAAGGATCTCGGTTATCAGACAACCATCAACATCATGGCTCCTTCCGCTGCTATTCGTACCGATCTTATCGAAGCACTGGATGAAGTCAGCAAGGCTGATGAGGTGGACTACCTCTATCTGGTGGACAGTTACGGAGCTTACTACTCAGAGCATGTGACCGATTATCTGGGCCTGTACAAAGAGCATTGCCCCAACAAGGAGCTGGGATTCCACGCTCACAACAACCAGCAGCTGGCCTTTGCCAATACTCAGCAGGCCATCATTGATGGAGTAAATCTGCTGGACGCCACCATTAATGGCATTGGCCGCGGCGCTGGTAACTGCAACCTGGAGCTGCTGCTCAATTTTCTGAAGAATCCCAAATTTGACGTCGCCCCTCTCTACAAGACCATCCAGGAACAGTTCGTGCCTCTGCGCGAGAAGATCGAATGGGGTTTCAATGACATCTACGGAATTGGCGGTTATCTGAACCATCATCCACGGGCCGCAATGAAATGCCGCGCCGATAAAGAGATCATGGATAAGTGCTATGACTTTCTGGTCGAATGCACCAGCGATGTATAGCTGGCGTTAATAACCTTTCCCTTGGTCGTGCTGGTCGACTTCTGGGCTTCGCGGGGCCCAAGGGCCAGCTGGAGAGTCTGCGGCAGGGTGTCTTGTAACCGTCAGTGAGATAGCATCATAAAAACAAAAAAGAGGGTCTGCTCGCAAGGGCAGGCCCTCTTTTTTGTGCAGGCATTGCCGAAAACGTTCTTGCGGCAGTGTCCTGGCTTCAGTCCTGAGCGGTCCCTGCGTCCCGCAACATGCGAAAGATTTCCCGAAAGGCCCGCTTGTCTGCACTGTTTTGCACCGAATTGGCCAACCGTTGAATCTTGGCGGTGTCGATGCCGGGCAGGGTGTCCTTGATCTCCGCCAGGGTTTCGGTGCAGCGAGTTGGGTCGCAGAGACCCTCACGCAGCTCTTCGAAGCGATGAAATCCTGCCGTGTTCTGGCGATGGCCCCGTTCAAGGTCGGCTATGAACGTTTCGATCTGCTCGCGGTTTTCGTCATCCTCTCGCAACAGCCCCGCCAGGTGTTTGAGTTGCCGTTTGCGGGCGCCGTGTGATTTGATGGCGCGCGCCTGCTCCAGCTCCTTGGCGAGCAGTCCGCTTAGGGGCAAGCGGCGATAGTCAGCCACGGCCATGGTGACCAGAGTGACGGCCAGTTCTGCTATGGCTTTGGCCTCGCGTTTTTTTGCACTGCGGCTGGGTGGCCGCGGGGTACTGAAATCATCGTTCATCAAAAGACCTTGTTGCTATCGAGTAAAAAGGTGACCGGACCGTCATTGGTCAGGCTGACTTGCATCATAGCCTGAAATTGGCCGGTAGCGACACTCAGACCCCGTTGGCGGAGCAGCGCTACATAGTGTTGATAGAGGCGATTGGCCTCCTCTGGCGGTGCGGCCCGGGAAAATCCTGGCCGCCGGCCCTTGCGGCAGTCGGCGGCTAGGGTGAACTGGGAGACGACCAGAATTTCGCCGCCGATATCCTCGACGGATAAGTTCATCTTGCCCCCGTCATCCTCGAACAGCCGCAGTTCGGCAGTTTTTTTTGCCAGTAATGCGACATCCTCCTCTGCGTCCTCCTGCTCGACCCCCAGCAGTACCAGCAGGCCCTGAGCGATGGCACCGACCGTTTCTTCAGCCACCTCCACTCGGGCCTGTGAAACCCGTTGCAATACCGCTCTCATGCCTGCTTCTCGGCCATCTGGCGCAATAGGGACAGACTGGCCAGGTGGAAGCAGTTGTCATCGCCGGGAGCGGTTTCGAGTAATTTAGGTACTTTGGTAAAGCGCTCATCGGCCATCAGGGCAGCAAAGACTTCCAGGGATACGGCTCCCTGGCCGATCTGGGCATGCCGGTCGACCCGAGAGCCCCGTTCTTTAAGAGAATCGTTGAGATGAAAAGCAGCGATGTGTTCGGTGCCGACCAGGCGGTCGAATTCGCTCATGGTGGCCTGATAACCCTCCGCAGAGCTCAGGTCGTAGCCTGCTGCTAGGGCGTGGCAGGTGTCGAAGCAGACGCCGAAGCGTCCATCGGGAACCCGTTCCATAATCTCGGCCAGATGTTCAAAACGGTGTCCTAGGTAGCTACCCTGGCCGGCGGTATTTTCCAGCAATACGCTGACCTGGGCGGGAGCTGCAGCGAATATGCTGCGCATGGCTTCGGCAATACGTTGCAGGCCGACGTCTTCGCCAGCTCCTAGGTGAGCGCCGGGGTGCATGACCAGGCCGGGAATGCCGAGAAACGCGCAGCGCTCCATTTCGTCGATAAAGGCGGCCAGGGAGCGACTCCGCTTGTCGCCTTCAGCTGAGGCCAGGTTGATCAGGTAGCTGTCGTGGGCGGTGACCGAGGCGACCTGACTTTTTCCCCAGGCGGCGGCAAAGGCCTCGATTTCCGTGGCCGGCAGCGGTTTAGACCGCCACTGGCTGGCATTCTTGGTGAATATTTGCATGGCTGTGCAGCCAAGCTCTTCGGCTCGGGCAAAGGCCTGGCTGACACCGCCGGCGATGGATAAGTGGGCTCCGAGTAATAGCATCAGGCGGCGCTCCAGAAATTCATGGCTTCGGGCATCTGAACGGCATGGTCGATCTGAACATCGACAAATTCTGCCGTATCTCGCGGACCGACCAGTATGGTTCCCATACCGAGCTGTTTGGCGGTCAGCAGGTTTTCAAGAGTATCCTCGACCATGATGCAATCTTTTGCCTCGGCACCCAGGTGATCAAGGACCGCCTGATAAGGATCGGGGTAGGGTTTAGGCAGGTAGTCGGCGATGCGGATATCGTAGATTTCTTCGAACAGGTCACTTAAGCCCAGGGCCTGCAATACTCGTTCACTGTGGCAGACGGAGCTGTTGGTGAACACCACTCGGCGCTGGGATAGAGACTGCAGGGCCTGACGTAACTCTGGGTCGGGAGCCAGGCGGCTGGGCACGTCAATATCGTGAACATAGTGTAGATAGTCTTCCGGGTCGACCTGATGGTGGCGCATCAAACCCTGCATGGTGACGCCGTAGCGTTGCCAGTAACTGCGTCGCAACTCGTCGACCTGGTGCAGAGGGATGCCCACTATTTCATGCATATAGCTATTGATACGCTTATCCATAAGGGCGAAGAGCTGCCGGTCTGGGGAGTAGAGGGTGTTGTCGAGATCGAACAAAATACAGTTCATGGTGTGTTCTTTCCAGTTGTTTCCGACAGCCCTATTGTTCTGCGAATCGCTGTCGCAGAGTGACGATAGTCTTCTTCCGATAGGAGTTTTTCCTGGTGCGGTTCGCTCCAGATCGGTCGCGGCCAGAGGGGTTCGTCGCTGTGGCGAGGGACTAGATGCCAATGCATGTGCGGCACCATGTTCCCCAGTAGTTCGTAGTTGATCTTGGTCGGCTGGTAGAGCTCGAACAAGGCCGCGGCCACGCGGTTGACTTCCTCCATCACCCCCTGACGCACCTGTGGTGACAAATGAAACAGCTCGGTCACATGATCCTTGGTGAAGAGCAGGCAATAACCGGGAAAAAACTGGTCGCGGTTAAGGGTCAGGTAGCAGTGTTCCAGTTCTGCAATGCGCAGGTCCGGATGCTCCATCCAGCGGTGGCACATGGGGCAATTCATTGGGGATCAAAGGTCCCTTCGAAAACCTGCACAGCCGGTCCTGTCATGAAGACGCTGCCTTCTTCGGTCCATTCCAGTTCCAAATCACCGCCGAGCAGGTGGTTGAGGATGGTTCGCTCGGTGCGCTCGTTGAGTATCCCGGCTACGGCCACTGCAGAAGCGCCGGTACCGCAGGCCAGAGTCTCACCGGCCCCCCGTTCCCAGGTACGTTGTTTGACTTCCCCGGGTGAGACGATCTCGACAAATTCAACGTTAGTGCGGTTGGGAAACAGGTCGTGATTCTCGATGACCGGTCCGTATTTCTCCAGAGGGAATTCATCGACATTGTCGACGAAGATCACGCAATGAGGGTTGCCCATGGAGACGCAGGTGATATGAAAGGTACGGTCGAGAACCTTGAGTTCCTGATTGACGATCTGCTGGTCGGCGTCGCCGGTCATGGGGATCTGGCCGCGGGTCAGGCGGGGTTGGCCCATGTTGACCCGCACTCGGTCGACTTTGCCGGCCTCGTTGGTAAAGAGCTGCAAGGTTAGAACCCCGGCGCCGGTTTCGGCGGTGATCTCCTGTTTGGTTACCAGGCCGTGGTCATAGGCATATTTGGCGACGCAGCGAATACCGTTGCCGCACATCTCCGATTCGCTGCCGTCGGAATTAAACATGCGCATGCACACATCGGCTACCTCGGAAGGCATGATTAGGATCAGCCCGTCGGAACCGATGCCAAAATTGCGATTACTCACCTGGCGGGCCAGGGCCGCGGGGTCAGCAATGGTTTCTTCGAAGCAATTGACATAGACGTAATCGTTGCCGGCACCGTGCATCTTGGCAAATTTCATAACAGGGGCTATCCTTTCCAAAGGGCGTAATGGTTATTTCAATCTAGGGATTATATCGGATGTGCCCCGGTTGCGACAAGGGGCAATGCCCGGAGATTGACCCTTTTGCCCCTCTGGCGTATCATGTATAGCGGAAATCGTGAAATAGAGGGAAGTTTTTTTGGCTGCTCAGGCAGCCTTGTGCAAGGGAGCAGAGATGGCCTTTTATCTGAAGACCAAAATCTGGCAGACTGGTGCTCTCGAATGGTGGGGCATGATCGATAATGAGGATGTCTATCTGGGACGGCGGGAGTTTCCCCTTCCACCCGAAGATGGCGACGAATGGCAGGTGCGGGAGACGGGTGAAGTGTTTCGTGTCGTCGACGGTGAAATCTGCCACCTGGGCCACCGGCCCGTCGAGGAGTCTCTATGGTAAGCGAAACAGGTTTGCAGGTATTACAGATTCCGGCGGGGGAGATGAAGAACTTTGCTTACCTGATCTACTGTCCGAACAGCGGCGATGCCTTGGCCGTCGATCCTTCCTTTGGCGCTGCGGCTCTGTTGGCTGAAGTCGAAGGGCGCGGAGTCAATCTCAAACTGGTGCTCAATACTCACGGTCACAACGATCATCTGGTGGGCAATAAAGCGGTCTTGGCCGCTACCAGCGCTCGTTTGGCCGCGCATCCACAGGCTGTTCCCGAAGCGGATCTGCCCCTTGATGAGGGCAGCATCGTGACCCTCGGCGACACGGCTATCGAAGTGCTCTATACTCCCGGTCATCATCCCGGCCACATTTGCCTGCATCTGCCTGGTGCCTTGGTGACCGGCGATACTCTGTTCGTGACCCGGATCGGCCGTGCTGATCTGGCAGGCAGCGATCCTGCCGCTCTTTACCATAGCCTGCGGCGGCTGGCGGGTTTCCCCGGCGAAACCCTGGTCTATCCTGGCCATGATTACGGCCCGCAGCCGGTGTCGACCATCGCTTATGAACGACAGCATAATCCGTTTATGCGCTGCGAGGATCTTGAGTCGTTCCTGCGTTTGCGCATGGGCTGACGACCAGCACTATACTGATACAAGGAGGGGAAGAGCATGGGCACAGCCCTGTTGGATCTGCTGGTCGAGTCCGGCCTGATTAACTCAGAGCACTTTGAAGAGGCGCTGCGCAACTGTATGTTGTCCGGAGGTCAGGTCAGCACCAGTTTGTTGGAGATTGGCTTGGTCAAGGAAGATCAGCTCGCCCGTTTTCTCAGTCGTCGCCTGAAAGTTCCTTTCTTCGATCCGCTGCCTTTGACCTCCATCCCCCAGGAGGTGCTGGCGCTGATTTCTGCGGAAATGGCCATCAAGCATCGTGTGCTGCCCTTGAGCCGAGACCGCCAAGGTCTGTCGCTGGCTATGGCCGATCCCTCCGATGCCGAGGTCATGGAAGATCTTGGCAATTTGACCGGTTGCGTCATTAAGCCCCTGGTCGCACCTGAAGTGCGTTTGCTCAAGGCCGTGCAAGAGTACTACCGGATCCCTCTCAAGCTCCGTGACCAGCGCTTGCTTGATCTGTGTGAAGTTAAGCAGGTCCACTCGCCGCCGTTGTCCTTTGAAGCGGGGGAGGAGGCGGAGCTGGAGGAAGCCGAGATCATTGAAGATGATGAACTCAGCGACGACCCGGGACAGGGTATGAGCGAACTGGCCGTGGCTTTAAGCGAGGTTCGCGACAGGCAGGAAGTAGTACAGATTCTCATGCAGTATATGGGGCAGGTCTTTGAGCGAGCCGCGGTCTTTTTGGTGCGCGAGAACGAAATCAGTGGCTGGAAGGCGGTTTGCCGGCAGCAGGAGATTAAGGACTTCGAGTCGTTCAGTATCCCCCTCGGCTTCCCCTCGGTACTGAAGACTGTGGTGGAAGGCAAAAGCTTCTACCTCGGTCCCATCGCCAGTGAAGGCCTCAACGAAAATCTGTTGCGCAGCCTGGGGGGCGACAAGCCGGAGGCCGCCCTGCTGGTGCCGTTGACTCTTGACGGCCGAGTGGTGAACCTTCTCTATGGAGATGGTGGTCCTGGCCAGTTAGTTGCCCAGGTCGGGGCTTTGCAGCGGCTGCAGGAAATGGCCGGTCTGGCCTTTCGTATTCTGATTCTTAAAAACAGACTACTGCAACTCTAGGATATCCCCGGGACATGCTTGGTCGCACTCAGTCCCCTTCTAGTTCTTCCACCATGACCACTCGGCAGCCTGCCAGGCGGTCATTCCAGCCCCGCTGTTCCTCATCTAGCACGATCGATAAAAAACCGAGCCCAGCCGGCAAAAGGGCGATCAGCCCACCAACGCAACGCAAAAACGCCTGGGCCAAAGTGATGCCGGCATGCTCGACACCCTCTACCCTGACGTCGAAGAGCATTTTCCCCGGTGTCTGGCCGCTCAGGTAGTGAAAGAGGGTGAAGTAGCCGAAGCAGAGGGCGAAAAAGACCAAGAAATAGGGGGTGGCCAGATCCAGCAGCACATCGCCGCTGAAGCGAAACCGTTCCCCCGCTGCAGGGGAGCGGGCGACCTCGCCGGCACAGACGAACAGGGCGAAAATTGCCGTTAGCAGGCCTAAGTCCGTCAGATAGGCTTGGGCGCGCCGGGTCAGCAGACGAGCCCCGCTGACGATGGGATCATGTTCGGTGTCAGGTTGAAAGATCGCGGCAATTTTGGCCTGCTCAGCAACGACCTCGACCTCCTTGACGGCCAGGGGTAGTTCCTCCTGTACTTCTAAGGGCTGCGTTGCAGTGACTTCAGTGCCAGGTGGTGCTGCGGCTGGTTGGTTTGCTTCGCAGGGCTGTTCCAGGGTAAAGGCTTTTTCGGCCTGATGCTCGACAGTTATTTCCGGTAGTGGCCATTCCTTATCGGAGGTCTGTTGTGCAATAGCCGGAGTGACAGGGGGGCTTGCAGCGGCAGCTTCTCTGGCTGCTTCTCTGGCTGGCGGTTCCGCCTCAGTAACCCTCTCGGCAGGAGTGGGCTGGGGCGGCGGCACTACCGCTTTCCTTGTCACCGGCAATTCTCTCTGAGGCTCTTCTTGCTCGGTCAATTGTTCTTGGTTAATTGCTCTGTCGGCGGCTGTCGGTTCCGTTTTAGTTGTTTCCACCTCATCTATGGGCGACTGCCAATTGATCTCAAAGGTATCGACATCATCAAAAGGCAATGCCCCCTCGTTCACCGGTTCCGTTGTTCGTGATAGCCGCAGGGCATCGAGGTCGGAATCGAGCTCATCAAAGGGAAAGTCACCCTGGGGCGATTCCTGGCTCCATTGTGGAACTTCTGACGAGGTTTGTCGTTTAGCTGTTGAGCGCGCGTTAGTATCTGTGGGCGATTGTTTTGTCGGAGGGGTAGCTGACGGTACCAGATCGTGGTCCAGGCTGTCGATGGACTGGAAAAAACCCTCCAGCATATTTTCATCTGACTGCGGATCTGGCTCCTGAACGACAGAGGACGTTGGAGCGGGGGCGATCGGCATTTCCGTAGCAGCAGGAATGGGTTCTGCTGGTGGATGGACCGCCGGGGGAATCACAACCGGACTTCCCAGGTTGAGCTTTTGCTGCTCCGGGCTCAGGTCGCGTCCACATTTCTTGCACGCTGTCATGTTGTTAAAGCTTTGGTAGTTACACTTGGGACACTTCATCGCTTACCTCCCGGCGCGATCGTTTCGGTCGATCATTGCCAAACAGCCTTGACGGGCAGTGGGCTGGTTTTCGAAAAGGGCCAGAAATTATTTCCGACCGACCAAGTTTGTAGAGTGAGCCGGTTCTTTCTTCGCTGCTGCATGGGTCCGGATTGGACCATGCCAGCCTTCTCTCAGCTTATACCTGGGCCCAGGTCGCCATAGCGGTATTGCAGGATGGCAGTTACCGCAAAACCGGCCGTTTCGCTGCGCAAAATACGGGGGCCTAGGTGTACCGGTTGAAAACCGGCTTCTGTTGCGTCGTGGGCTTCTTCGGTAGAAAAGCCGCCTTCTGGCCCCACCAGCAGTGCCAGCGAGCCGGGAGCTTTGGCCGGTAGAGCTTCAGTCAGTGGTCGGCTGCCGTCTTCCCAGAGCATCAGCCGCAATTCTTCGCGGCAATCGCTCAAGGCATCAGCCAGGGGCCGTGGTGCAGCAATTTGTGGAAGCAGCGGACGGCGACTCTGACGGGCGGCTTCGGAAACGATGCGCTGCCAGCGCTGGCAACGTTGTTCGACCCGCTTCGGCTCCAGCTTGGGAATGCTGCGCCGACTGAACAGGGGCGAGAATCGGCTGATGCCGAGTTCAGTGCCTTTTTGCAGAATCAGATCCATCTTATCGCCCTTCGGTAGCGCCTGCAGTAGATGGATCGGGAAGGCGGTGTCCGGTTCCTGCCAGCGTACTAATACCGTCGCCTGGCCAGCCTTTTTCTGTAGACCGGTAATGCGGCAGTGGCAGAGGGTTCCTAGTCCGTCCAGCAGAAGGATCTCGTCGCCAACGGACAGCCTTAGAACCACCGCTAGGTGGTGATGCACTTCTCCTGTGAGAGGAACCTCGTCTTCTTTCAGAACCGCCTCTGGCACGAAAAATCGGTACATTCAGGTTTCTTTTCGATAGATCAGGCAGGACCATTCCGCCGTCCGGTCAATCTGCGGACCGCTCAGGGCAAAGGCCCGCAGGGCGTCGATCACCAGTTGCTCCTTTTCCACCAAGATGCCTGACAGAACCAGACTGCCGCCGGGGGCCAGTCGACTCACTAGTTGTGGAGCCAGGCGGATATTTTCCTCGGCGAGGATGTTGGCCAGAACCAGTTGAAAGTTGCCCTCCAGATCGTCCAGCGGTTGGCCGGTGATCTGCACCTTGCTATCGACCCCGTTCAGACGGGCATTTTCGGTGGCCACCAGGCAGGACTGGGGTTCAATATCGCAGGCCACAACCTGCTGCGCCCCGAGGGCGGCGGCGGCGATGGCTAGAATTCCCGAGCCGGTGCCGACATCGAGTACCCGCTGCCGCGGCTCCTGGTCAAAAAGTTGGGCCAGGGCTTCGAGGCAAAGTCGGGTGGTGTCGTGGGTGCCGGTGCCGAAGGCCATGCCGGGGTCGAGGGTGACCACCGCGTCAGCGGCTTCGGCGGTAAAGTCCTCCCAGGTCGGTTTGATCACCAGCCGGCGTCCAATACGGGTCACGCCAAAGTGCTGTTTCCAGTCTTCGGCCCAGTCCTGCTGTCGGACGGGGTGCAGTTCGACCTCGATCGAAGGCAGGTTTGGTAGCAGCGCTCTTAAGGCCTGCAGCCGTTCCGCCACTTGTTGCAGAAGCTGTTCGGCAGCGTCGGCATTGGGGAAGTAGGCTTTAAGGCGAAAGTGGTCCGGAGAGTTCTCGTCGGGGTCCGGCATGATAAAGGTGTCGAGCTGCCGCTCCTCTATGGTGACCCCTTGCGAGCCAAGTTCGACCATGGCATGACAGATGAGGTCCACCGCAAAGGCAGGAGCCGGGATAATAATTTCAAGCCAAGTAGTATTCATCTCCACTGTTTAGCAGAGGTCGGCCGCCAAAAGCAATAATAAATGGCGGAGAAAGTACTTGACAGGAAAGGTCGGAATCGAGTGTAATCCCTGCGCAAGTTTTAATGAGAAGCATTGTTCCGTTTTTGACATAACGCTTCACTGCGAAGGCAGGCTGGAATGGGGCGGCAAAAGTTAACACGGGCTGCTTGCTTCTTAACCGAGGCCTGTTAATATTTTATCATCGTTTTCATGAGGAGAAGGGATGGAGGATCCGCAGCTGATTTACCTTCTATCCGACGCCACTGGCGAGACGGCGGAAAAGATTCTTAATGCCGCCCTGATTCAGTTCCGGGATAAGGCGGTTAAGGTCAATCGGCTTAGCCATGTGCTGGATAAAAACAGTATTTTCAAGCACTTGGATGGAGCCCTCAAGAGCCGTGCTCTGGTGGTCTACACCATGGTTAATCGGGAATTGGCGCAACTGGTGCACGATGAGTGCGAAGCGCTCGGGGTGCCACACCTGGACCTGATTACGCCGCTGTTGATGAAGGTTTCAGAGTTTTTTGGTCGCTCCCCTAAGCAGACTCCTGGTCTGTTGCACGACATGGATGAGGATTATTTTCGCCGTATCGAGGCGGTTGAATTCACTGTCAAGCACGACGACGGCCAGGAATTACGGCATCTGCCATACGCCGATATCGTGCTGGCGGGGGTCTCGCGAACCAGCAAAACCCCACTCTCCACCTATCTGGCCCATCGCGGCTGGAAGGTGGCCAACGTGCCGTTGGTTAAAGGCATCGAACCGCCTGCGGAATTGATGCAGGTTGATCCTAAACGGGTGGCCGGGCTGTATATTGATCCGCAAAGGCTTGCTGAATTACGGGCTGCAAGGCTGCGGCATCTCGGTCAGGATGCGCGGGCCGCTTATGCCGACCTTGAAGAAATTGAAGAAGAATTGCGGTTTGCCAGGGCCTTTTTTCGCCGCAATGGCTGGATTATGGTCGATGTTTCGGGAAAGGCCCTCGAGGAAACTGCCAATGAAGTATTGGTCAAGCTTAAACTAAAATAGCTATTGCGTGGGCTGCAGTTCTGCACGGCAGGGCGGGCGTGTCGCGAAACAAAAGGAGAATACATTATGCGTGTACTAGTGGTCGAAGACGAAAAAAAGGTTGCCAGCTTCATCAAACGTGGTCTGGAAGAGGAAAGCTTCACCGTCGATGTTGCCTACGATGGTGAAGAGGGTTTCGATATGGCCGCCAACAATCCCTACGATGTGATCCTCATGGATCTCATGTTGCCGAAAAAAGATGGTCTGTCGGTGATTCGGGAACTGCGCGAGCGGGATATCGTCACCCCGGTCCTTTGTCTGACCGCCAAGGATGCCGTGGAAGATATCGTTGAGGGCCTCGAAACAGGCAGCGACGACTACCTGACTAAGCCCTTTGCTTTTGGCGAATTGCTGGCCCGGGTCAAGGCGCTGCTGCGGCGTACCAGCAAGGATCGCGGTGCTGAGATCTACTTTGCCGACCTACGTCTCGACCCGGTTTCCCACAAGGTTTGGCGTTCTGATCAGGAGATCGACTTGACCGCCAAGGAATACGGTCTTCTCGAATATTTTATGCGCAATCCCAACGAGGTTTTAACCCGGGCCATGATCGCTGAGCACGTCTGGGACTACACCTTCGACTCCTTCACCAATATCATCGATGTGTATGTTAACTATTTGCGCAAGAAAGTCGATCGTGATTACGATACCAAATTGATTCACACCGTGCGCGGAGTCGGCTACGTGCTTAAGGAGGGCTGATTGTTCTCAGCCTCCATTCGACTTAAACTGAGCCTCTGGAATGCCCTGATTCTGCTGCTGGTCCTCGGGGCCAGCAGCGGTCTCTTGTATGTCTACCTGTCTCACAGTTTATTTAAGCAGCTTGATCAGCGCTTATTGAGCATGGTTGAGGAGCAGGACTCTTTGCGCGCACGGTTGCAGGTTGACGAATCGGTCGATTGTGCGACTGTTGCTGAGTTTGCCCGCCGGTTTCGGCTGGGTGAGTTTTATCGGGTGGTGGATGAAAAAGGCACCCAGCTTTGCGAGGCCAATGGGGCAAGAAAACAGATTCCGCCCCTTCAGGATTGGATGTTGGAGGCGGTGCGCAGCGAAGGGTCGTTGCTGACCACGGTGCCCTTTTTGGGCCATCACTCCTTACGCCAGTTGGTTGTTCCGTTGGGGCATCAAAATGGTCGGCGGCTCTTCTTCCAGGCTGCCGTCGGTCTGGGCCGGGTCGAGCAGCCGCTGCAGGAACTACGTTCGCTGCTGCTTCTGTATAGCCCTGTAGCCTTGATTGTAGTGGCAGTCTGTGGTTGGTTTCTGGCCGGTCGGGCCTTGGCGCCCGTGATCAACATTACCCGTGCTATGCGCAAGGTTAATGCTGAAAATCTTAACCGACGACTACCTATCGGCAAGTCGCGGGATGAAATATCGCGCCTTGCCGAGACCTTTAATGCCATGCTGGCCAATTTGGAAGAATCTTTCCGTAAGATTCGCCAGTTCTCTGGCGATGCCTCCCATGAGTTACGCACCCCCTTAACCATCCTCAAGGGCGAGACGGAGGTAGCGTTACGCTGGGCCAAGGACCCCGACGAATTCCGTAAAATGCTTGAATCGAGCATGGAGGAAATTGATCGCATGGGGCGTATTATCGAGGATCTACTGACCCTCGCCAAGAGTGAAGCAGGAACCAGGTCCCTGGTGATTAAACCCTTCAGCCTCAGCGACCTGTTACAAGCGCTCTATCTGCAGGCCAACACACTGGGTGAAACAAAAAAGATCAAAACCCACCTCAAGCTCGATGTCAGTGAAGAGATTCGCCTGATGGGCGATGAACTGCGCCTGCGCCAACTATTTCTCAATCTTGTCGCCAATGCTGTCAACTATACTCCCGATGGAGGACAGGTCGAGATAACTCTGGCTGTGGCTGATGGCGAGGCAAAGGTGACGGTCAGCGATACGGGCATCGGTATTCCTGTGGAACATCTGACACATATCTTTGACCGTTTCTATCGGGTCGATAAGGCTCGCAATCGTGAAGATGGCGGCACCGGCCTTGGTTTGGCCATCGTCAAGTCTTTGGCCGAAGCCCATGGTGGACGGGTCGAGGTCGCTTCGACCCCCGGTGAAGGGACCTCCTTTATGGTTTTCCTGCCGGCTCAGGGGCCCAAGGAATGGCTCGCCAATAACGATTCTTTTGTTTGAACCATTAGGAAGCGACCGAGTCTTTCAGCAGTTGCAACAAACCCTTCTGGCCAGCCCTTAAGCGCGATAGCTTTCACTCTCCCTGATTTCCGTTAATTCTCTACTCCCTTCCATCCCTTCTTGGTGGTCCATCGACGGCCTGGGCCGAGTTGGTTCTATTGACATCCTGCCTACGAGTGATTAAATAGTTTCTGTCCGGAAACGGCTCTTTTTCGTAATCTCTACGTCAATCTTCGGCCTTACTTGTGACTCGGGCCATCCCTGGCCCTCGCCCTTTGGGCAGCCAGCGGCTGTCCCATTCACGCTGTCCTGCGGAATGGTGCGGCGTACCGGTGTGCGCCTCCGCGCAAGGCCTTGATTTCCTTGATCTTGCCTAAAATAGCTCGTTTTCATACTAGAAACTCGTCAGAGTCCATCCGGAGTTTCCGGATGGGCACTAAAATAGGTCAAATTGACTGGCAAGCTCAGGTGCCTAAGGTGCTTGGCATAAACAAAGCTTGATCTGACAGGGGAAGTTCTGCGGTTACTGTTGCAGCGTGGCAATAGGTTATTCTATCCGGTCATCAAGGTTCCTTAGCCCGACATGACCCTTTTTGCGACATCAAGCCGGTCGCCTGGTGAAGTCTAATGAGGTCGGTATTCTACCCGCGTCTGGTTAATGGGCCCTTCGGTGATCCAGCCCTCTATGTCCATCTGGCCCATCGGGGCCAGGCGTTGCTCTTCGATTGCGGTGACCTGCACGCTCTGACCACCCGGGAGTTGCTCAAAATCCGGGCCGTGTTCATATCCCATGGTCATATCGACCATCTGGTTGGCTTCGATTCTTTACTGCGGGCCTTTTTGTATCATGACCTGAATCTGCAACTGTTCGGCCCGGCCGGTATCATTGATCAGTTGGCCGGACGCCTGGCCGGCTACACTTGGAACCTCACCGCGGGCTTCTCCTTTGTGCTCACCGTGCTGGAATGGCGGGAGGAGCGATTGGAAAAGACTGTGTTCCGGGCGCAAAATGGTTTCGCCGCAGAGCCGCAGCCGGGCCATGATTGCAGCGACGGACTGCTCTACGAAACCCCCTACTGTTCCGTGCGGGCGGCCCGGCTTGCGCATGGCGATATCGATTCCCTGGCCTTTGCCTTAGAGGAACCGTTGCATATCGCCATTCATCGCGATGCTCTGGAACGGCGTGGATTCCGTGCTGGTCCCTGGCTGGCGAATTTTAAGGATTTGCTGCTGCAGCAGACACCGGGCAAAACCATGCTGGCCGTGCCGTTGGCCGCTGGCGGCACCGAACAGGTGCCCCTGGGTGAACTGGTCGAGGAGATTGCCAGCACCGAGCGGGGCATGAAAGTTTGTTACGTCACCGATGCCTCACCGACGGCGGCCAACCTGGACAAAATTGTCGCCTTGGCACGCGCTGCCCACCTGCTGGTTATCGAGGCGGTATTCACCCATAAAGAGCTGCCTCGAGCCCGGCTGCGCAACCATCTGACAGCGCGTCTTGCCGGTCGTCTCGGCCGCCAGGCCGATGCGATGCGTTTACGGGTTTTCCACCATTCGCCTCGCTATCTGGACCGGCCGCAGTTGTTAGCTGAAGAGGCTCAAGAGGCTTTTTGTGGAGAGTTGCAGGATGGCTCCTGATGGGGTGGAAAATACAGCCATAATTGTTTTAAGCTAAAGGGTGGGACTGTGGGAATGCACAGTGCAACCCTTTGACTTCTGTGATACGTTTCGGCCTATGCGTATAGCTCTTAAACACCAGATTCTGATGGCCCCGGCAGCGGTTTTGCTGCTGATGACCCTGTTACTCGGCTTTCTGCAATTCACCTACTGGGATCTTTCTCAAAAAAGGGACCAGCTGCAGAAGAGGGGCACCATTATCCTCTCTCTGACCCAGGCGAACATGGCGGCTCAGCGTATGTTTGACCTGGCTCGGCAGCATCAGCTGCGCGTCAGAGAATTGTTGATTAAGGATACGGAAATTCAGGAACTGCTCGACCGGCTGGAGGAGATGCACGCTCATCTGTCCACCGCCATACAGCGTATCGTACCGCTGATGAGCCTCGAGCAAACCAAGGTCGATGAACTACTGAAAACTGTGGACCAGCTCAACCCCCGTCGCGGCCTCGACTTGCCCCAGTTTCTGTCCAGCATGGCTCAGTTGCAGCCCCAGTTGACTGACCTGGCGACCGTCACTCAGCAGATGTTTGAAGCCTCCCAGCCAATCAAGAGCAAAGATCTCGACAAACTCATGGATCGGGCGGCGCTGGTGTCGGTTATTGTACTCGGTGCCGCAATTCCCCTCGGAATCCTGCTGGCCCTTTTCTTCTCCCGTCGCATTCTGCGCCGGGTCCAGCGACTCTCGGATACCGCCGGCAGCATCGTGCGTGGCGACCTGACCCCACCCGCCGCTCCCGAGGTGGTGCGCGACGAGCTGGACGATCTGGCCCTGTCCATCAACGGCATGACCGAACAGCTGATTCGGGTGGTCGGCACTGAGAAGCTGTTGGAAGGGGCCGAGGAAGAGCGCCGGCGCATCGCCATGGACATTCACGACCAGACCCTCTCCGACCTGTCCTCTATTCTACGGGGATTGCAGGTGTTGCAAAAGCAAGAGACCTGTCGCGATCAGGCCGAAGCCCTGGAGGATGAATTGAAGGGGGCCATCGCCGACCTGCGTCATCTGATGGACAACTTGCATCCCCAGACCCTCGATATTCTCGGGCTCGGTGCGGCCCTGCAGTCCCATCTTGAGCGCTATAACGGCAAGGGCGATATGCCTGAATATCATCTGTATATTTCGCCCGAGGTCGATACCGCCGGGCTACCGAGGTTGTCCAAACTGACCCTCTACCGCATCGCCGTCGAGGCGATTCACAACGTCATCAAGCATGCTCGAGCCTGCCGCTACGAGGTTAACCTCGACCTGCGCGGAGATCAGGTAGTGCTGTCGGTGGAGGACAACGGGGTTGGTTTCGATACCCGTCAAGTTACCCTGGGGGGCGGGCGGGGCCTCAACAACATCCGCGAACGGTCCCGGGCCATCGGTGGCCAGGTCGCCTGGAGCCCGTCGCGTTTTTCTACGGGTACTCGTTTTGAGCTGACTCTGGCCGTGCCGGCCGCTGAAGGGGAGAGAGTATGACCGAACCGGTACATATCCTGATTGTCGAAGACAATCCGCGGGATGCGGAATTTCTGGAACAGCTGGTCAAGTCCTGGGATGTCCCCTGTCAGATCGACCGGGCCCATAACGGTCTGGTCGCCCTGAAAATGGCCTTGGAAAGTGAGCAGCCACTGGTCATCAGCGATATTCAGATGCCGGAGATGAACGGCATCGAGTTTGCCCGCAACCTCTGGAAACGCAAGCCCCAAGCACGCATCGTCTTCTGGAGTCAGTTCAAGGATGAGATGTACGTGCGGACCCTGTCCCGCATCGTGCCCCCCGAGACGGTCTACGGTTATATCCTCAAGTCCAACACTCTTGAGCGCATCGGTTCTGCGGTTCGTACCGTACTCCTCGAAGAGCAGTGCTGGATCGACCCCGATGTGCGTAAAGTGCAGGGGCGGGCCGGTCATAGTCAGACTGCTCTGTCCGACATCGAATTTGAAGCGTTGCTCGACATCTCCCTTGGCCTGACCGACAATCTCGTCGCTCAGCGCCGCTACTTGTCGCGGCGCGGTGTACAGAGCCGCCTCAACTCCCTGTATAGCAAGCTCGGCATCGATCAGGAGCAGTTCCATAGCGATAAGTTTGGCGATGCCTTTAATCTGCGCAACCGGGCGGTGTCCCTAGCTTTGCGCCGTGGTCTGATCAATGCCTTTGAGCTGGAAAACGAAGAGGGCGAATTTCAGGCCTGGCTGAAGCGCTTCAAGGCCGACCAGGGGTTGTGACGGACAAGCTGGGGATCATTTGATAAAAGACCGTCTTCGCACGTTACTGTCGTGCCGAGGCGGTCTTTTCGGTTGGTTGTTTGCGAGGGTCGATATGGAATTGCTCGAACGTTTTATAATTGCAGCCGGCCGGGCCGGAGCCCGAGTAGTGCGCTCCCTCGATCGGATTGCTCTGATCGATTATATCGCTCGACATGCCGAGGGCCCGATATTGCTGCCGAATTTTGCTGCTGGCCAGCGTTTGCGGCTCGCCGAAGCACTCCGTCAAAGCGGTTGCGAGGTGTTGACGGAACATTT
>LGVF01645108.1_pt1 | contig 25085 bp, 21 predicted proteins | sample 469901 | NCBI WGS metagenome assembly LGVF01 (sample SAMN03893561, study PRJNA290197) | marine sediment metagenome | material: sediment; isolation source: combined push core samples #3730, #5133, and #5579 collected at Hydrate Ridge | place: Pacific Ocean: Hydrate Ridge
TGCGATTTCTTCTTTTGAAGATCCTGATTCTAATGCTTGTTTTGTATGAGCATATGTGCAAACTTGACATCCGTTAACTTCTGTAACTGCAAGCATTATATGATGCTCAAACGATTTACTTATAAGTTTTCTTTCTGTCTTATATTTCATAGCTGAATAAGTAGCTAAGTTAACTATTTTAGTAAATTCTTTTAATGTAAATAATCTTTTATTAAATTTCTGTTCCATGAATTTCTCTCCTTGTAGTAAGTTAGTTTTTCTGACTTTACTTTTGTACTATAACAAGTATTTGTGAACTGAGTGTGAACTAAAATGAAAACCATCTAATTTGTTAGTGTTACAACAAATTAGATGGTTTGTTAATAATCACTTTGAATGTGAAATGAGAAATTATTCCAGAAATAAAATAAGAAGTAACTAATGCTCCAAAGATTCCAGTGATACCAAATAATCTTGAACCAAGGATTGCCATTGGGATATATAATACTATCATCTGCAAAAGGGATAATCCTGCAGCAACAAATGGCTTTTTAATAGAACTTAGAGATGTTGAAATTATAAGGAATATTCCTTGGAATCCGTATGCTAAGGGAACTATTCTTAAATATAAAACGATATAGTCGATAACTTGTTGGTTATCATTAAATAATCCTGCGATGAAGGGAGCTGTAAAAAATAGTAATACATAAATACTGATACCGTATATGATTACGAATTTTTCACTTATCCACATGCTTTCTTTAATTCTTGCAAGTTTTTTTGCTCCATAGTTTTGTCCTACAAAAGGACCCATAACTGCTGATAATGAAATAAAGATTACAAGTAAGAAAAACTCAAGTTTAGTCGCAACACCGTATCCAGCAACTGCTTCAATTCCATATCCTGCTATTAACCCTGTTATTACTCCTGTAGCAACAGGAATAATTACTCTTGTTAAAGAATTAGGTACTCCAATATATAATATTTGTTTCCAGGAATTTAATATTTTACTAAATTGAACTTTTCTAAAGATAATAACTTTTTCTCTAATTAAAAGAACATAAAGAGCGACAGAGAAAGTAAGAGCTCGGGAAATTACTGTAGCGATAGCAGCCCCAGATATTCCTAAGGCAGGAATAGGACCTAATCCAAAGATAAAGATTGGATCTAAAATCATATTACCAATTGCTGCAACTAGCATTACAATACTTGGTGTTTTAGTATCTCCTAGTGCTCTAATAATATTATTTCCTACCATAGGAAATATCACAAAGACATTACCTAAATACCAGATATTCATATATTTTTTAATATAGACAAGTGTTTCACCATCAGCACCTAGTAAAGTAAATAAAGGATCAACGGTAAACAAACCAACAGTAGTAAAAAATAAAGCGAGAAGTAGACTTAAGAAAATGGCATCTGTACCTAATCTTTGAACGATTTTTGTGTCTTTACGTCCAACTGCATGAGCTACAACTGTCGAAGCACCTAGACCAATACCGAGATTAATACTGTTAATAAATAATACAACCGGATAAGTAAAAGCTAACGCAGCTAATTGCGTATTACCTAATTTACTTATATAAAAAGTATCAACAAGATTAAAGATAACCAATCCCATCATTCCAAAAATCATGGGAATTGTCATCTTTATAATTGTATTTTTTATATTTCCTTCTGTTAAAAGATATTTATTTCCATTTTTCATAATTATTCCTCAGTTTCCTGAAAATAGCGTACAGAACTTTTTGAATATATGTTAATTTCTATACTAATTGTATCATAAAGCAGATTAATAATGTAAAATTAGAATGATTAGATATGTATAAAGTTTAGGAGGAGTTATATGAGAGGTATTGTAATATCTGTAAATTTAAATAAAGAAAGAGGACAAATAAAATTAGTGCAAGATGAAATAACTTTGAAAGATAACTATGGGGTTATAGGAGATGGACATGCGGGAATAGATCATAAACAAGTTAGTTTAGTTGGTGTTGAATCGTATATAAAGATGTCTAAAGAAGATAACAAATATTATCCTTATGGCTCGTTTGCAGAAAATATAACAACTAAAGGAATAGTTTTATATGATTTAAAGGTTGGGAACAAGATTCAAATTGGTGATGTATTACTTGAGGTATCTCAAATAGGGAAAACTATCCACCCTACAAACTTTAAAACAATGTTACCAAAAGAAGGAATATTCGCAGTAGTACTAAAGGGTGGAAAGATAACAAAAGGAGATTCATTGTTGCTTTTAAAAGAATAACAAATAAATATAAAAACACTATTATTGCGTTTGGAACTAAATAATAGTGTTTTTTTTGTTATAATTATTTTAGGAGTGATTTGATGAATATTGTAAAACTGGGAATGCCTACGTTAATGGAATTTGATACGATTAAAAAAAATATTGAATTAGCTAAAGATTTAGATCTTGATTTTTTAGAGTTGAATATTAATATGAATTATTGTTTTCCAACCCCAAAATGTCGTAGTGAATTATTAAAATTTAAAAAGGATTATAAGATTGATTTTACTCTTCATTATTATGATACAGTTGATATATCTTCACAAAATACTAATTATCAAAACTACTTATATAAAGATTTTGAGGAACTAGCTATTAATTTAGATGGTGTGATTGATCGGATGATTATTCATATAGAACCAGGAGCCTTTATGACTATTCATAGTGAAAAAAGATATGTCTATAAGTATGATAATAGTTATGAAAAAAGAACTATCAAAACGCTTATAACTATAAGAGAAATTCTTGAGAAACATAATATATCTTTAATGCTTGAAAATGTGCCAATTCACCCGTTTATGGAGAATCTGTATAAAGAATTAGATAATAATGATTTTACTTTTTGCTGGGATATTGGCCACGATGTTATTTATAATAATAGGTTATTTTCAAAGTTTAAAGAGAAGTACCAATTAAAGATTAGTCACATGCATATGCATAATGTCGATAATCTTAAAGATCATCAAGAATTAGAAAAGGGACAATTGATTATTCCTAATTATATTGATTATGCCCTTAAGAACGATATTCATGTTGTAGTTGAAGTAAAAGATGCTGAAAACTTAGAAAAATCAATAAAGTATTTAAGAACACTTTATAATTAATAAGAGGAGAAATAAATATGAAAGTTATAAGAGCTTTACTAATTATTATTGTTGTTTTAGTTATTATTGGAGCAATTGGAATTGGAAAAATAAATGTTGATGTTATTGAAGATGATTTACCAACAAATGTATATGAAGAAGATGCTGATTTGTTATCTTTAGTTAATATTAGAATGATTAGTTTATTTGTTGATCGAGATACTAACGAGTATGGAATAGTTGAAGAAATTATTAATTTAATAATTCTCGATTCAATTAGAGAAAATGTTAATTCTAGTTATGATCCTTTAAGTGATTGTGAAACAGAAGAATGTAATTTTATTATCCATGAAGATAATTACTATCTAAACTTTGTTTGGGCTGAATTAAGCGATGATAATCAATTAATTATTCATGTCAGTGTAGGTACAGAAAAATTTATTGATGTAAATACAATATTCGATTTCTATTTTGATATTGATATTGATTATCTAGGGTTAGGAATAGAATTAACTTTAGATAGTTATAATATTAATGATATTGATTTATCAATGAGTATGTTAGATAATATTTTTGAGCAGTTAGATATTGAAGAGATAGAAAGTAATATTACTAAAGGAGAATTAGATTTAACGAAATATTCATATAAAATTTCTTTTAGCATTATACCTTTTACGTAATTGAATAAACCACAAAATTAATGTATAATGAATCAAAGAAAAGAGGAGACCTATGAAACCGAAACTTATGAAGATTATTAAATATGATCATTATTCAAAATTTTTATTTATTATTGCATTTGTTGCAACATTGTTATTTATTGCGATTATCGCAGCTGAAGAAGTATCTGTAATGGGAATTATTATTCCGGTATTAGTAGTAGTAATTATTTTACTTGTATTAAGAGTTTTAAGTGTAAGTAAAAATTTACAGAAGTATAAAGATAATAAAGTTGTAGGTAAAGTCGAAGGTGTATTTCGTAATAACGGGATGTTTTATATGAGTTTTTCTTATGAAGTAAATGGTAAATTATATTCAAAAAGATTTACTTTATTAGTAGGTCCAATCCAAAAGGGAAAATTAAGCAAAATAGAACAAATGACACTAGTTTATGATAAGGAAAATCCTAAAAAAGCGTTTATAGAAGACTTAATGTATTAATTAATTTAAGAATCCAGTAAAGGATTCTTTTTTTTATGTTATAATTTTACTGTGGAATTATCTTAACATACCGGAAGGAGGAGAAAACAATGACAAAACTTAAGTTTTGGAAAGATAACAAGAAATTTGGGGCAATCTTATTGTTTTTTTCTTTACTATGGATAATTGTTGTTACGCTAATTATTACAAGTAATTTTGAAAATAGAAGTGAACTAGTAAATATTGAGACTTTGAGAACAGAAGAACATTATGATAGTGTATTAAATATATTATTCTCGAAAATCGATAACATTGAAGTATATGTTAAAACTGTTGGAGTAGACGGATTAACGCAAGAAAACTTTGATGAGTTTGCCGAAAAATCTAATTTTGATAATATTGGATTTATTAGTTTTTCAATAGCTCCCGCTGGTACGATTGCCTACTATTATTCATGGGATTATGATGATGATATTGTTGGGTTAGATCTTATTAACGATGAGAGAGACTATGTTAGAGAAGCTGTTATTTATGCGATAGATAATCAAGTAGTAGTAATTAATGGACCATTTGATTTAATACAAGGTGGTGAAGGATTAGTATTTAGAAAACCTGTTTTTGAAGATGGTGAATTCGTTGCAATTATTAATCTTGTAATTGAATATGATAATTTAAATGTTCTTTTTACTGAATCGCAATCAGAAATAGTGGATGTTGGAATTTTTACTGGTAACAACGAGTTGTTATTTGGTAATTTAGTGTATAGTGATAATCTATTATATTCCAAAGAGATTGATCTTCCATATGTTGATTGGAATATGGGGATTGAAATCTCAGATGATTATATTTTTAAATTCAGAGTAACAAATTTAGTAATATTGCATGTTGCAGCTATTTTATATTTAACTACAGTTATACTAGGGACAAAATATTATAAGAATATAAATAGGTTACTTGTTAGACAAGATGAATTAATTAATTTTGATAACTTAACTTCGCTTCCTAATAGGAGACTTTTAGAAAGAGACATTGATATTGCAATTAGAGAAGGTAAGCCATTCTATTTAGGGTTTGGTGATTTAGATAACTTCAAGAACCTAAATGATATTTTAGGTCATTCAATAGGGGATAAATATTTAAAAGATATTTCTAATAGATTTCATACTATAATTGCTGATGATTTAAAGATCTATCGCTGGGGTGGAGATGAATTTATTTTCTTAATGTATAAAAATAATAGAGAAGATACTATTGAAATATTGAATTCAATATACGGTATTTTTGAAGAACCTATTATTATCAAAGATGTTAATTATAAGGTTTCAATTAGTATTGGAGTAGTTAATTATCCTAAACACGGAACATACATGGATGGTTTAATAAAAAGAGCCGATATAGTAATGTATGATATCAAATCACAACAAAAAAATAATTTTGGTTTCTTTGAAGACAAGTATTTAGATAATTTAAGAAGAGAAGTAGACTTTGAAAATCAATTAAACAAATATTCATTAGATGAATTTGAAGTATTTTTACAACCAGTTTTACATACTAAAACACAAAAAATATATGGATTTGAAGGTCTAATTAGATTATTTGATGAAGATAATAGACTAGTAAATACTGCGGAAATTATTAAGGTTTTTGAAAGAAAAGGCGAAATTTCAAAACTTGATAAATATGTTTTTGAAAGTATATGTAAACATAGCGCTAGACTGAAAGAGGAATTTGGTAGAGAGTTTATTTTCTCTTTCAATATTTCACCTATAACCTTATCTGATGAATTTATTGATTTCATAGAGGAAACAACAAAGAAATATAAAATTGACACTAGTAAACTAATCGTAGAAATAATTGAGACCTTAGGTTTTAAAGATTTTAATGATTCTATAAGGTTATTAAAAAGACTTAGATCATTAGGATTAAGAATTGCTATGGATGATTTTGGGATGGGATATTCATCTTTAAGTTATATAACAAAATTACCATTGAGTATTATTAAAATTGATCGTTTCTTCACAAATAACTATCAATCAAATGAGTTTGATAAGCTGCTTATTTTAACTATTATGGATATTAGTAAATCATTACAAATTGAAGTTATAGTTGAAGGAATTGAAACAGTGGAGCAATTGAAGTTTATTTCTGAGATTGACGCTCACTATTTCCAAGGTTATTTACACAGTAAGGCAACTAATATTGATAACATTATAAAGTCATTGAAAGAGAATAAATATAAATTATAGTTCTTTAAATTGTTATAAAAGTATTACTAAAAAAGGTGCAATTGCACCTTTTTCTTTTTATAGTATAATATTGGATTAATGATTAATATGTTATAATTGAATAATAATAGATTGGAGTGATTTGTAATGAAAAGGAATTATTTAGGATTGGATATCTTAAGGGGATTAGGAATATTTAGTGTCCTTACTTTACATACTGCATTTTACTTTTTTAGTGGTATTTTTGATTTAGACTTAAATGATCCACCACTGATAATTACTTTAATAGGATTTTTTCTAATGTTTGCAGGATTGTTTGCGATGATTAGTGGGTTAGTACATACCATTCAAACATTTAGAAAAATAGAAGAGAAGAAGTATTCTTATAAAGAAGTTCTTAAATATTCTTTGGTAGCTACTTTATATATTTTACTTATAGCTTATTTATACTTCTTGTTTACAGGTCCTGGACTTATTAAGTTTGATACAAGATCATACGATAATTCGTTATTAGTTGAACTAATTAGAAATGGTAGATTCATTCTACCAAGTTTTGAACGAATATTATATATAGATAGTTTAGTTATGATTGGGATGAATATTATTTTATTAAGTTTAATTACTTTAGTAGGATACAAATTTATTAATCCTAATAAGGGAAAATCACTATACTTCTATTTAGCAGCATTGTTCGTTTTAGCAATTTCTTTATATCGTATTCCTCTATATGATATATATTTAGATGCGGTTGATGATGGGAGATATTTTGTAGTATTGATTCTTAACTGGCTAGTAAATAAAAATAATCCGATATTCCCATTTTTATCATTTGCATTATACGGTGCTTGGATAGCTACATTACTTAAGAATAGTAGTGTGAAAAAGATAAAACTATATGTCTATTCAAGTGGTGTTCTATTCTTTCTATTAGGAATATTTATGTATTTAAATACTGAAGATACAATGTTAGAAAGATCTATTGATTTAAAATGGTTTGCAATTATGGTTACACAAATTGGGTTATTTAAAATATTCATCGCTGTCTTTTTATCGATATATGATTTAGGAAAAAAAGAAGTTAAAATGAATTTTATTTCAAAATTCTTATACCGATTTGGAATCGCCGGATTAAGTATTTTCTTTGTAGAACAAGTATTCTCATCAGTGATTTTTAGAATTCTAGAATTACTTAAAAATGATATCTATTTAAATATTCCTGTGTCTGTTGGTATTGGATTAATGTTATCTCTTTTCTGGGGATTTATGTTAATAAAATGGGAGAAATATCACTATAAATATGGTATTGAATACTTTTACACAAAAGCAATGAGTAAATTTGGAGGATCAGAAAAAGAAAACAAATTGAATGGATGATTTTATGAGTATATTTGTAGGAATACATGATTTCTTTGGACTGATATTTCATCGTAGGTTTTATTCTGAAAAAGCAATAAAAAGATATCAGTTTAAACAATTGAATAAATTACTAAAATTCGCTATGAAAAATAGTGAATTTTATAACGAGTTATATACTGATTTCCCTATTAATTCTTTAGAAGATTTCCATAAATTACCTTCAATAAATAAAAAGATTATGATGGATAATTTTACTAAATTAAATACATGCAAAATAGATAAAGAAGACGTCTTGAACTTCGCAGTGAAAAAGGAACAAGATAAAGATTATTACGGGTATTATAAAGATGAATATGTCATTGGGCTAAGCAGTGGAACAAGCGGTAATAAGGGTGTCTATATCACTCCCAAAGCTATGACAAAAAGACTACCTTTTGTCTTTTTCACTAGGTCAGGATTACCACTACGAATCCTTCCTTATCGGATTTTATTCATGCTGCGAGTTTTCTCTCAGGGATTCGAAGATATCAACAACTTTTTAGTGTCATTAAAATACTTATCTACAATGGAAAACATTGATAAAATTATTGATTCAATTAATGATAATAAAATTAATATTTTGATGGCACCACCATCTTTAATTAGACAGATATTGCCAAGATATAACGAGATTAAAGTTAAGTTAAAAAGAATAGTTACCTATGCTGAAGTTTTAGATGAAATTGAAAGAGATAAAATTGAGAAGACATTTAAAACAAAGGTTATCGAAATATATCAAGCAAGCGAAGGACAAATGGCTAGTGCATGTTCAAAAGGACATCTTCACATTAATGAGGATTTAGTATATGTTGAACTTTATGACAAGTTTAATAAATTAATCACAAAACCAGGCGTCGTTGGACATAAAATGGTTATTACTAATCTAATAAATTACGCTCAACCATTAATAAGATATGAAATGAATGATATGATAATATTAGATGAAAAGTGTGAGTGTGGTTCGAATTATAGACATATCGATAGGATTTTAGGAAGAACTGATGATATTCTATATTTTTATAAAGAAAACAAGGAAATCCAGTATATATTTCCCGATTTATTTGTCCGTTGGATTATTGTTGTTAGTGATGAAATTAGAGAGTTTAAAATAATTCAAAATAATATTGGTGAAATAGATATTACAATTGATATAGGAAACAATACTTCTCAGGTTGATATTGTTAATAATCTAGAATTAAAAATACAAAGTGAGCTTGAATTATTTGCAATTGAAAATGTGGTAATTAATATAACGGTAGAAGAAATAAAGTTGCCTACTACAATGAATAAGTATAAGCGATTTGTTAGTAATATTGAAAATAAATAAATCATAATAAAAGCGGCTAAAATTAGCCGCTTTTGCTATGAAAATTAATAGATATTAACAAACAATATTCCTAGTCCTAAAATTAATATTGTCCAGCAAACAAAGAAAATCCAGAATCCTTTAACACCCATCATTTTAATCATTGTTTTCACCTTAAAATTATTTAAAACCCAAGGTGGTCTAAGAATAAGCATATAAGTGTAAAAAATACCAATTACGATAAGTATAATACCTAATGTATGCACTGTGTCACCTCCCTATAAATTACTTTTTTTAGTATATATTTTCATTAATAGTGATAAGAATCCCATGTTGTAAATTACTCCTAAAATAAAGTACATAATAAAATTAAAGTTTGTTTCAAACATGGGTAGTAATTCAATTTGTATCATTCTTGCTGGCCAGAAACCTGGTGCGAATACTAAGAAAATTTCTTGCCAGTCCATTACGAAGAAAGCTATCACAGGAACTATTAAAATTAATCCTGATAGTTTCATTACAACAAAACCTTCTACTTTATTAGAACTGAATGAGTTAACTATTAAGGTAACTCCTGGCGCTTGAAGAGCACCTACAAATGAAATTAGTATTATTGTCCAGAATGTTGCATCTGGTAAAAAACCTGTAGCTAATGTAATAACTAATGTAGCGATAAATCCAAAAATAAAGGAAACAACAAGTTTAACAATTACATAATATTTAACAGATATTGGTGTAATTTTTAATGACATTAAAACATTGTCATCTTTATCATCTAGTAATGTAAAGGCAATTAATGCGCCAAAAACATAACCAGTCATTAATATTAAGAACATTGCAACAATTTCTGGTGTTAAGTTTTCTGCGGGTACTTTTTTCTCGATGTAATCAATTAAGTAATAGCCTATCGCTCCAAGAAGTACTGGATAAAGTGCGAAAAACAAATACATTTTATCACGGAGCATATTCTTGAATTCTGCTTTTAATACTGTACCAATCATTCTATTACACCCCACTTTGTTTAACTGCATAGTCTTGGAATTTTGGTAAAGCATAGAATATGTAACCTAAAATTCCAGCTATAGTTAGATAACCTAAACTAAAGTAATATTCAAATCCGTGTTCATAACCAGTAAATCCGCCAGCAATAACTTCTTGTGCGGCTTGAACTGGGTTAAATAGTAATACAATTTCCCAAATATCTCCACCAATAACACCGAAAGTAAATAGTAAACTAGGTATTGCTAAGATAAAAGTGAATATCATAATATTTACAAGCATTCCAGTGAAATCTTTTTGGAAATAGGCAAGTATAATTCCTGCTGTGGTATGGAAAGCAGTTGCAATAAATATTGCTAATGCAATTAATAAATAATTTAGTTGTACATCCTTAAATATTACAAATACGATTATTATTAAGGCAGAAGCAAACATATTATGAAATGTATTTGCAATTAGTTTTGACAGTAATAATTCTGAATTTGTAACGGGTGTTACTAACATTGTACTAATTGTTGATTCGCTCTTCTCAAAGAACATTACAGATCCAACATACATAACAGCCATCATTGTTGCATCCATCATTAATACAACTGGTAATAGTACATTAAGAAGTTCGGCATCTAGAAAGAATAGGATGACACCCCATATCAATGCTACTAAAACACTTACAGATGTCATATTGTATTTATTTAGTCGATTTAATTCACCTTTTACTAAAATCCAAAGTCTATTGGCCATTTTTTAAGCCTACTCCTGTAACTTGGATAAAGATATCTTCTAGTGTTGTTTCTCCACTATGTAATGTTTCAACTTCTTTAGTTTGTAAAAGGTTTAAAAACTCTTTATTTTGTCCTATTCCGTCAAGTGGAAATTCTATTCCAATTGTTTTACCATCTTCTTTATACTCTAAGAACATTGATCTTTTTCCGTATTTGATTTTTAAATTTCTTGGAGTATCCATTTCAATAATTTCTCCTTCAACTATAAATGCAACACGGTCACATAATTGATCGATATCAGCCATAATATGTGAAGTAATAAATACAGTTCCACCGTTAGCTCTAAATTCTCTAATCATATCTTTTAAAATCATTGCATTCATTGGATCTAGACCATTTGTTGGCTCATCCATAAATAGCATTTCAGGATTATTAAGCATTGCTCTTACAATGTTTAATCTGATTTTCATCCCTTTGCTGTACTCACCAACCATTTTATCTTTATCTTCCCACAACCCAACACGTTTCATTAATTCTTCGATGTTAGCGTTGTTCTTATAAAGTTTTAAGAAGAATTCTATATTTTCCATTGCTGTCATTTTAGAGAAGTGAATAGGCATTTCAAAGCTAACACCAATTCCCTCATAAAATTCATCATTGTACTCTGTAATATTTTTGCCATTGTAAGAAATATTTCCTCTGTAGTCTCCTAAAATTTTTATAAGAATTTTTTGAGTTGTACTTTTACCAGCTCCACTTGGTCCTAAGAAACCAAAAATTTCTCCTTTGCCGATTTCAAAACTAATTCCGTTTATTACATCTGCCTTACCTTTTGGATAACTGTAGTGAAGGTCTTCTACTTTAAACATTTTTCTCACCTGTTAATATACCTTTCTCAAGTATGTTTATTACTTTTTCAAACTTTAGTATCATGTTTTCATAATCTATTTTATCGTCTTCTTGTCCTAGCTCATCAAGTGAAATATCATTAATCATTTTTACAAAAATATCAGCTAAAATATCTGCATCAATGCTAGGATCAATTATTCCTAATCTAATATCTTCTTCAATGTAATGAATATAGAAATCTTTTGCCTTTTTTAAGGGGTCTTTCATAATAATTTTATATGCCAAACCTTTCGAAGATAATAATAATTGTGTCATTTTTACTGCTTGTGGATTTTCAAATGCAAACTTAACTCCGGTTTTATAAAGTTCTTTAACTAGGACTAGAAAAGGAACTTTATTATTATTTAAGAGTAAATCACTCATGTATAACATTTTCTTTTGTCCTAAAGAATCAAAAACAACTTTATAAATATCTAGTTTATCTTCAAAGTATTGATAAAAACTACCACGAGGAATTTTTGCTTCTTTAATGATATTTGATAATTTGGATTCCTCAAAAGATCTTAGGGAAAACTCGTTCAAGGCTGCATCTAAAATACGTTCTTGTTTTTCGATGTTTAAATTTAAGAATGTTTGTTTTGGAATATCCATCACCTCCTTGTGACACTATTGTCATACTTATATTCTACTCCCAATTATTTGTTATGTCAATAAATTTATGACATCATTGTCATATGGCTTTAGAATCAATAAAAGAATGAATATTATTTCCTAATTATGAAAAAAACATAGTGATTATTATTAAGCTCTTTTTAATCATTAATTTATATGATATTGTAAAATTGAAATAAGTATCTTTCGAGGTGAAATAATATGAAGATTATTACATGTATAAAACAAGTACCTGCTTCATCAAAAGTTGAAGTAGACCCAGAAACGGGAGTATTAATTAGAGATGGTAATAATGTAAAAATGAATCCATATGATTTATATGCATTAGAAACAGCCTATCAAATTAAAAAAATGTATAAAGAAGGAGATATCCATTCGGTTACTATGGGTCCTCCAAGTGCGAAAAGTGTTTTAGAAGAAGCTTTATATATGGGTTCTGATGACGCAACACTTATTAGTGATAGAAGATTTGCGGGAGCTGATGTATTAGCTACTGCTTATACTTTGAGTCAATTAATTGAGCATATAAATGACTATGAGATTATTGTTTGTGGAAAACAAACAACCGATGGTGATACTGCACAAGTAGGTCCGGAAATTGCGGAGTTTTTAAGTATCCCTCATGTTCCATATGTTAAGGAGATTATCGAAGTAAAAGATAAATCAATTATTTTGAGAAGTGCTTATGATGATTATGATGAAGTTGTGGAAGTAAAATATCCTTGTTTAATTACCGTTGAAAAAGGAGTTAATATTCCAAGATTACCGTCATATCGTCGAAAAGTAAAATTAAAGAATTATAAAATAAATACTGTTACATTAAGAGATTTAAAAGATCAAAATCCTGATAATTATGGTCTGAATGGATCTCCAACACAAGTAGATGAAATATTCCCCCCAACTAAAAACAATGATTCTGTGTTAATAAAAGGTGATCCTGATAAATTATCACAAAGCATCATTGATTTATTAAAAGAAAGTCGATTTTTATAGGTGATATTATGAGTTATATAAAAGTAAACAATGATATTATTGATGATAAGATAGCTCAAGAATTAATTGATATTTGTCCTTTTAATGCTTTTGATTATATTGATTCATTTTTATCGATTAATGCTGCTTGTAAAGTATGTAAAATTTGTGTTAAAAAAGGACCAGAGGGAACTTGTGAATTTATTGAAGAAACAAAAGAAAAAATTGATAAAACATTGTATAAAGGAATTACCGTTTATATCGAACAAAGAAACAATAAAGTTCATCGCGTATCATATGAACTAATTGGTAAAGCAAAAGAATTAGCATTAAAGACTAAAGAGCCAGTTTATGCGGTTCTTATTGGAAGTAACGTATCTCATATTGTGGAAGAAACTATGCGATTTGGTGTAGATAAAATCTTTGTTTACGAAGATGATATGTATGAAGATTTCAATGTTGAAATCTATACAAATGTTATTGAAGAATTTTATAAGAATCATAAAGTGAATATTATTTTATTTGGTGGTACATCACAAGGTAGAAGCTTTGCCCCGAGAGTAGCAGCTAGATTGAAAACTGGATTAACAGCAGATTGTACGATGTTAGATATTACTAATGAAGGTGATTTATTGCAAATAAGACCAGCTTTTGGTGGTAATATTATGGCTAAAATTAATACTCCTAATCATCGTCCTCAACTAGCAACAATAAGATATAAAATGTTTAATGAGCCAGAACTAATAAAACCTTTTGGTGAAATAGGTTATGAGAAAAGTGATTCAATTAAAAAAGAAACAACAATTAGTCTTTTAGAATCATTTGAGAAACCACAAGTAAATGATATTAGCGATGCTGAAATTATTATTGCTTTAGGACGTGCATTTAAAAAGAAAAAAGATTTAGATTTAATTGAACCTTTAAGAAAAAGATTAAACGCTGAATTAGCGTGTACTAGACCATTAATTGAAAATGGCTGGTTTGATGCTAGGAAACAAATTGGACTAAGTGGTAGAACTGTTAAGCCAAAACTTATTATTAATTTAGGTATTAGTGGAGCTGTTCAGTATATTGAAGGAATGAAAGAAGCAGAACTTATTATTTCGGTAAATAAAGATGAAAACAATAAACTATTTGATATAAGTCATTATTCGATTTTAGGAGATATTTTTGAAGTTCTTCCAAAACTTAATGATTTGTTAGATCAAATATTGTAGGTGAAATTATGGAATATAAAAAAATGAATAAAACCGATTTTGATTTTTTAGAAAAACTTGTTGGAAAAGAATTTGTTTTCTTGAAAGATGAAATTGCTGAAGACTTAGCACATGATGAATTAGGAACAGTATTTTCATATCCTGAAGTTCATGTTATAGTGTCTGATAAATTTCAAATTATGGAATTAATGAAATACGCAAATAGTAATTTAATTCCAGTAACTGTTCGTGGTAGTGGTACAGGGCTGGTAGGAGCTTGTGTTGCGATATTCGGCGGAATTTTGCTTGATACTACTAAGATGAATAAAATTATTGAGTTAGATAAAATTAATATGACACTTCGCGTAGAGCCGGGTGTTTTACTAATGGAAATATCAGAATATGTCGAAGAAGACAATTATTTTTACGCTCCAGATCCTGGTGAAAAAAGTGCGACTATTGGTGGAAATATAGCTACTAACGCTGGTGGAATGCGTGCTGTAAAATACGGCGTAACAAGAGACTGGATCCGCGGATTAGAAGTAGTTACTCCTGATGGTGAACTTATTGTCACTGGTGGTAAGATTGTTAAAGATTGTTCGGGGTATTCAATTAAAGATTTAATTATTGGTAGTGAAGGAACATTAGGTATAGTTGTAGAAGCAACACTAAAATTAATTCCTCTTCCACAAAAAACAGTAAGTTTATTAATTCCTTTTGAAAATAGAGAAGATGCGATAAACGCAGTTCCTAAAGTAATAATGGAACATTCTATCCCTACAGCTGTTGAATTTTTAGAAAAACAATCACTTCGTTTTAGTGAAGAGTTCTTAGGTAAGAAAATACCTAATGCTGATTACAATGCTTACTTATTAGTTAGTTATGATGGTAATAACGACCAACAAATTAATAATGATGTTGAAGCATTAAGTAATCTTTGTATAAATGAACTAGGAGCAATCGATGTTTATTTAGTAGATACAGATGAAAGATTAGATAGCGTATGGAGTGCTAGAGGAGCATTTTTAGAAGCAATAAAAGCAAGCACTACAGAAATAGATGAATGTGATGTTGTTTTACCAAGATCACATATTAGTGAATATTTACAATTCACAGAAGATATTAGTAAGGAGTTAAATATTAGAATTCCTTATTTTGGACATGCAGGTGATGGTAATCTTCATATTTACTTCTGTAAAGACGATTTGAATGATAAAGAATGGAAAAACAAAATCAAAGTAGGTTTCCAAAAAATGTATGATAAAGCATTTAGTTTTGGTGGTTTAGTTTCAGGTGAACATGGAATTGGTTATGCTAAAAAAGAATATTTAGACCAACAAGTAGGACCTAAACAAATCGCTATAATGAAGGGTATTAAACATGTTTTTGACCCTAATAACATATTAAATCCAGGAAAAATTGTATAAATAATATCTCAATTCTTTTCTTCTTTTAATAGAGCTGGTACCTCTATTCTGAAAAGGGCTTTTGAAGCCCTTTTTTGGTGAAAATAGAAATAATATTAGTAACCACTGAAAAAACATGCAAGAATTCACTTACTTTTTTTCAGTGATAATGGTATAATTTATATAGTTTAAAGGATGACAATAAAACAATAGTGAACTATTGAATTGTAGAGGTGATTAAATGAGCATCATGCTTAATATGCTTAAATACAAAGAAGATTTAAGTATGGCCGAAAGAGTTGTACTGGATTATTTGATTGAAAACAAGGCAGTTTTACGAAATTTTAATGTTGAAAAAATTGCTGAAGCAGCTTATACATCTCCTGCATCGGTTGTTAGAATGTGTAAGAAGTTAGGGTATAATGGATTCAAAGATTTTAAAATTGATTTTATTTTAGCTAACGCAAAAGTAGAAATACCTGAAAACAGAGAATATAAAGATGTAATTTTAACTAAATCTTCCAATCAAGGTAAATTAGTAATTGAGAATAACATTAGAATCTTAGAAGAAACACTAAAATTGCATGATGAAAAGTCATTAAGTAAGGCAGCACACATTATTATGAAATCTCGTAAAATCCTTATTTTTGGTAAAGGGTCTTCATATTTAGTATGTAAAGATTTAGAAATGAAATTGCGAAGAATAAATAAGTTTTGTGTTGCTCAAGGTGAATCTCATGAACAGTTAGTAGATGCGTCTTTTATCAATCAAAATGACGTTGTTATCTTCGTTTCAAATTCTGGAACTACAAAAGAGATTATTAGTGCAGCTTTAGTAGCTAAAGATAATAAAGCTAAAATTGTTAGTATTGTAAAATTAGGATCGTCTTTATTAGCTGATTTATCAGATATTGTTTTATACACATCTTCGCTAGAAGGAGAGTTTAGAAGTGCAGCGATGACTTCAAGAATCTCACAGTTAGCTGTTGTTGATGCACTGTTTACTAATTGCGCGTTTATTGATATTGATCGATCAGTAAGAACTCTTGAAAGAACATTTAGAACATTCAAAAAATATAAAAGATAACATTAAAAGGCTCAGTAACGAGCCTTTTTTATTTTTTAAAAAGTTAATAGTGAAGTATTGTTTGTCTAAAAACAATATTTTTTTTTATTTTGAAAAAAACAACCTAAATACTTTCGTTTCTTTGATTTATAAGTATTTTAATTTATAATAAGGTTATGATAGGCGTGATAATATGAGAAAATTAGCTGTAGGTATTATGAGTGGGACATCTTTAGATGGAATTGACGTTGTAATAGCTGAAATTGAAGGCTCTTTTTTGACTACAAAATTGGAAGTAATAGCTTTTGAAACATTTGATTACGATAAAAAGCTATTAGAAAGAATAAAAAAAGGAATAAGTTTAGATGAAAGTAATTCGGAATTATTATGTAGTTTAAACTTTGAATTAGGATATGCTTACGCAGAAGTTGTTAAAAAGATTTGTAAGAATAATGATATTGATCTAGAGAGTATTGATTTTATTTCCTCTCATGGACAAACTATTTATCACATTACCGATGAAGAAAACGGAAACATTAAATCATCTTTACAACTAGGTGAAGGTTCAATAATTGCGAATTTATGTAATACAACCGTAGTATCAAACTTTAGAAGTGCTGATATTGCTGTAGGTGGACAAGGTGCTCCTTTAGTACCTTACGCTGATTTTGTATTATTTAAGGATAATGAAAAGACTCGTGTTATGAATAATATTGGTGGTATTTCTAATGTTACGGTATTACCGAAAAACGGAAGTATTAATAATGTAATAGCTTTTGATACTGGTCCTGGGAATATGATGATTGATTATGCTTGTAAAAAACTATTTAATGTTAAATATGATGACTTAGGAAAAATCGCAAGAAAAGGAAAAGTAATTCAGGAGATGTTAGATGAATTGCTATTAAATAAATTCTTTAGTTTAAAACCTCCAAAATCGACAGGTAGAGAAGATTTTGGTGATAAATACACTGATAAAATTAGAAATAAATTTGATTATTTAAGTAATGAAGATATTGTTTGCACTTTAACTCACTTTACAGCAATTTCAATTGCAGATGCATATAAGAAATTTATTCTCAATGATCTTGTAGTAGATGAAGTAATAATTTCTGGTGGTGGAGTTTATAATGATTTTCTCCTAGAACTTATTGAAGAAAATCTTCAAGGAACTAAGATTCTTAAGTTAGAAGATATTGGATATGATAGCTCAATTAAAGAAGCTCTTGCATTTGTTGTTTTAGGAAATGAAACATTGAATATGAATTATTCTAATGTTAAAAGTGCGACTGGTGCACGTAAAAATGTAATATTAGGACAAGTAAATTATGTATTAAAAGACTAATCAAACTAACGGAGATGATCTTATGAGATACATTGTTGCTTATGACGGTGGGGGAAGTAAAACTCACATCATGGTATTAAATTTACAAGGTGAGATCCTTTTTGATAAAGTTGGGGAAGGATCAAATCATCAATCACTTGGTGGAGAAAAATTCAAACAAGTTATTGGCGGATTATTTTTAGATGCTAAAAAGTTTTTAATAATCGAGAATAGTGATATTGAATTAATATATTTAGGATTATCAGGAGCTGATTTAGAATCTGATTTTGATAAGTTAAATAAAGCATGTGCTACTATTTTTAAAGATGTTCCTTTTAAAGTTGTAAATGATGCTTGGATTATAATGAGAAGTGGTCTTAATAAACCTTATGGAGCAGTTGCTATTTCGGGAACTGGGACTAATAGTGCTGCTATTAATCATCAAGGAGAAAGAGCTATTTTAAGATCTTTAGGATTTACTTTAGGAATTTATGGTGGCGGGTTAGATATTGCAAGAGAAGCGATGCATTATGCTTTTAGAGCAGATGAATTAACATATAAAGATACAGTGCTTAAAGATGAAGTGCTTAAACTATTCAATGTGAAAAGTATGGATGATATTGTAGATATGTTCTATCCGATAAATAACGTAGATCGAATTAAATTTGGTGAATTAACAAAGATAGTAAATGACTGTGCAATATTAGGAGATGAAGTATCACAAGATATTCTAACGAGAGTTGGTAAGACTTTAGGGTATCAAACAGCAGGAGTTATTCGACAAGTGGGAATTGAAAAAGAGAAAGTCCCAGTTGTTGTAGGAGGAAGAGTATTTTCAGGAAAATCATCATTACTATTAGATGAATTTACTATTAGTTTAAATAAAATATGTCCCCAAGCATATATTGTAAAACCAAAATATAAACCTGTTATTGGAGCATATTTAGCTGCATTAGATGAATTAAATATTAAACAAACTGAGGTTCATGATAAAAATCTAAAATGAAAGCTGGAATTTTTTATGAAAACAGGAATTAAAATAGTTACAATAGGAGGAGGATCATCGTATACTCCTGAACTAATTGAAGGTTTTATTAAAAGACATAATGAATTACCTGTTAGTGAAATATGGTTAGTAGATATTTTAGAAGGAAAAGAGAAATTACAAATTGTTGGTGAACTTGCCAAAAGAATGGTTAAAGAGGCAAATGTACCTATTGATATTCACTTAACATTAAATCGTAGAGAGGCATTAAAAAATGCTGATTTCGTAACAACTCAGTTTCGTGTAGGACAATTAGATGCACGTGTTCTAGATGAAAGAATACCGGCAAAATACGGAATGTTAGGACAAGAAACTAATGGCGCTGGTGGAGTTTTTAAGGCTTTAAGAACAGTTCCTGTAATCTATGAGATTATTGAAGACATTAAAGAATTATGTGAAGATGCCTGGCTTATTAATTTTACTAATCCAGCTGGTGTGGTAAGTGAAGCAGTATTTAGATATGCTGATTTTGATAGATATGTTGGTGTTTGTAATGTGCCAATTAATCTCCAAATTCATTTTGCAAGCGTATTAAATACAAAAACAAAAGATTTAATACCTTATATTGCAGGATTAAATCATATGTCTTATGTATTAAACGTATTTCATCATGGTAAAGATCGCCTTGATGAAATTATTGAAGACATAAATAGAAAACAAATAACAATGAAAAATATCGATCCATTAGCTTGGGATTATAAATTTGTTAAGGAGTTAGGTGTTTATCCAAGTCCTTACCATAAATATACGTATTACTTTGATGAAATGTTAAAGAAATTTTTGGTTAGTTATAAGAATGGTGAAACTAGGGCAGAACTTGTTAAAAAGATAGAGGCTAGTTTATTTGAAAAATATAAAGATCCTAATTTAAAAGTTAAACCACAAGAACTAGAAGAACGTGGAGGAGCTTATTATAGCGATGTAGCGTGTAATGTAATAAGTTCAATATATAACGATAAAAGAGATTATCAAGTAGTTAACACAATTAACAATGGACATATAACTGATCTTCCAGAAGGTTGTGCAATCGAGATTACGTGTCGTATTACTAAAGATGGGCCAGTTCCTGTTCATATTGGGGAATTACCTCTTCAAATAAGAGGGATAATTCAAGAGACTAAAGCATTTGAAGAATTATTAGTAGATGCTATTTATGAAAAAAATCTTGATAAAGCATTACTTGCATTACAAATTAATCCTTTTGTAAAATCAATTGAAAATGCTCGACTAGTATTTAAAGATTTAGTTGAAGCACATCGTCAATACTTAGACTATTATTTCGAGGTGGAAAAATGAAATTATTTAAATTTAAAGACAGTACAGAACCAATTAACTATTTAGATACAACAAAACAAATTGATATTCCTGAAAAATATATTTCTAAGGAGTTTAGAGCTGTATGGGTTTCTAATGTTGTTAATATTGATTTACCAACAACAGAAAATATTGAGGAGTATCAAGAAAGAGTAATTACTCTATTTGATACTTTCAAAGAGTTCAATTTGAATAGTGTTTTTTTCCAAGTAAGAACTAATAATGATGCTTTTTATGAATCAAAATTAAATCCTTATAGTAGATATCTAACAGGAAAAGAAGGATTAAAACCTCCTTTTGATATTTTAAAATGGGTTATTGAGGAAGCAAGATTACGAAAGTTAGAGTTTCATGCATGGTGTAATCCTTATCGTATTTCAACTAATGGGAAGTTATCAATTGATGATTACTTAAAAACATGTGATGATAATAACTTTGCGAAGAAATATCCAGAAGTTATTGTGTTAGATAAAGGCGGCAAGTTAATTTTAAATCCATGTAAAATGGAAGTTAAGAAATTTGTTATTGATTCTATGGTTGAATTAGCTACTAATTACGATATTGATGGGATTCATTTTGATGATTATTTTTATCCGTATAGTGGGTTACATGAAACTGTTAATGATTTAAATGATTATGAAAATCGAGAAGACAAATCACTTTCTTTAGGTGATTTTAGAAGAATGAATGTTGATGAAGTAATTAAGGGTGTTTATGATGCTATTAAAAATGTTGATTCAAAACTTAGATTTGGAGTTAGTCCGTTTGGAATCTGGAAAAATAAAAAATCAGATAAATTAGGATCGAATACTGCTCCAGCATGTAGTGAAAGTTATTATGGACAATATGCTGATGCATACAAATGGGTTAAAGATGAAATAATCGATTATATTGTACCGCAAGTTTATTGGGAATTAGGTCATAAAATTGCACCATTTGCAGATATTTGTGATTGGTGGGCAAAAATTTGTGAAAATACAAATGTTGATTTATACATTGGACACGCAACGTATCGCTATGGTAATGATGGTGAATTTGAGAATAAGTTAGAAGTAGTTAATCAAGTTAAATATGCAAATGAATTTAGCGCAGTAAAGGGAAATGTCTTTTTTACAGCTAAGACATTTTTGGATAAAGAAAAAGCACTTCCAGGAATGGAAGAACTAAAGAAATTATTAAACGAGGTGTAATCTGATGAGAAAATTAAAATTGATATTACTATTTCTTACTATTTTCACAGTTATAGGTATTACTAGTAATCGAGAAGTTGATTCTAGTACAGAACTGGAAATACTACAAAGAGATGGAAGTAATGTAACACATTTTGGATCGACTGATCCAGTAATGATTCCTGTAACTTATACTGAAAAAAGTAATGAGTTTAGAGGTGTATGGGTGACAACTGTTTATAATTTAAACATGCCACAACATACTAGTGAAACACAATATAAAGCAGCATTTCAAGATTTAGTTGATGAAGTTCTTGCTGCTAATATGAATGTAATCGTTTTTCAAGTACGTCCTCAAAGTGATGCTTTTTATGATTCAGCTTACGCTCCTTGGAGTAGATGGCTTACGGGTACTGAGGGTGTTGATCCAGGTTGGGATCTTATTCAATATATGATTGATACAAGTCATGCTAATGGAATTGAATTTCATGCTTGGCTTAATCCGTACCGTGTTGCTAATTCATCATCAAGTGAAGCGACAGTGTTATCAGGATTACATAGTGAAAACTTTGCGAAACAAAATCCTGATTTAGTTATTGCAGGAGATCTTGATTCTAATAGTAGATATCCATATATTTTGAACCCTGGGGAACCAGCAGTAAAGACATATATTAGAGATGTTATTACAGAATTAATTACTATTTATGATGATATTGATGGAATTCATTTTGATGATTATTTTTATCCGTCTTATGGGATGAGTTCAGATACTGCAACGTATAATACATACAAATCGTCAGGACAAACAATAGAAGATTGGCGAAGAGAAAATGTCAATGATATAGTTAGAGGTATCAAAGAAGATATTGATGCTTATAATGTAACTAATAGTACAAGTATTAGATTTGGAATTAGTCCTTCTGGTATCTGGAAATCAGGATTACCTGATGGTTCAAATACTTCGACATCTGCACATCAAAGTTATCCCCAACAATTTGCGGATACTAAAAAATGGGTTGAAGAGGAATGGGTTCATTATATTTGTCCCCAAATTTACAGAGATTTTACACATTCTCTTGTTCCTTATGCTGACCTTGTAGACTGGTGGGTTAGTGTTGTAAGAGGAACAAATGTCGATTTAATAATTGGCCAAGGTATATATAAAAACAATGATTGGATTGCTGGTGAGATTAAAGATCATTTAAGATATAATCAAAAGCATCCAGAAATAATTGGTGAAATGATGTATTCAGCATCATATTTAGATTTGTCACAAATGACTGATGTTGTTAATGATTATTGGACTGCAAAGCCTATCAATATTTGGGAAACTAGTGGTGTTGGAGATCCAACTATAGAAATTAGTGGTACTGGTAATTATCCATATTATCAAAATGCTACTATCACATTAAGTACTGATAGTTCTTCATTGCTGTATAAAATTAATGATGGTTCATGGATTACTTATACTACTCCAATTATTCTAACTACTGAAGGAGAATATATAATTTACTATAAAAACGTTGAATCTAGTGTTGAATTTAATGAAACTATTTATATTGATTTAACAGCACCTAATGATCCTAATATAAATATAGTTGGTGATTTTGATGGAAAATACTACATTGAAGAAATATCAGTTGAACTAATAACTGATGATAGTAATAATAAAATAATGTTCCGTCTTCATAATGGATCTACTTGGTCTGAATGGGCTGATTATGTTGATCCTTTAGATATTATTTTTAATGCTACATATACTTTAGAATGGTACGCTGTAGATCAAGCTTTAAACGTATCGGATACTAAAGATATAAGAATTAAGATGGATATACCACCTAATGAACATACAATAAATGTTGTTAGAGACGGAAAAATTGTAAACTATTACGAGACTTCTAATCCAATCATATTACCAAGTGAATATACTGAGAAAACCGAAGAAATTCGCGCTGTTTGGGTTGCAACAGTTGGAAGTATTGATATTGGTTACCATATATCAGAAGCAGATTATAAAGCAAAATTAATTAGAATATTAGATGTAGTTGAAGCTAATAATTTTAATACGATATTCTTCCAAGTAAGACCGATGAATGATGCATTTTATCCATCTTCTTATGCACCATTTTCAAGATATCTTACAGGTATTGAAGGAGTGGACCCAGGTTGGGACGTTTTAGAATTTTTAATTGAAGAAGCTCATCTAAGAGGAATCGAGGTCCACGCTTGGCTTAATCCTTACCGTGTATCTACGGGAACTACTTCTAAAGAATCACAGCTTGCTTTACTACATGATGATAACTTTGCGAAACAAAATCCCGATTTAGTTCTTGCTGATAAACAAGGGAAATTAATTTTAAATCCAGGGGAAGCACAAGTTCAAGCATATATAAAAAATGTCATTTCAGAATTAATAGCTAAATACGATATTGACGGTATTCATTTTGATGATTATTTCTATAGTTATAACGGAATGTATGATACCGAAGATGCTGAAACATATGAAAATAATAAATTGCCAGGACAATCTTTAGATGACTGGCGTCGTGAAAATATAAATACCATAGTTGAAGATATATTTAATATAATTGAATCTCATAATACAACTAATGACAAAAATGTTAAATTTGGAATTAGTCCATTTGGTATTTGGGCTTCAGGTGGAACTGATGGTTCAAATACATCACCATATGCTCTTCAAAGTTATAAAGATCAATACGCTGATTCTAAGAAATGGGTTGAAGAAGGATGGCTTCACTATATTCTTCCACAGCTTTACTGGGAATTCGAACATAATGCTGCACCGTTTGCTGATTTAGTTGATTGGTGGGCAGACTTATGTGATGATAGTGGAGTTGATTTAATTGTTGGTCATGGCTTCTATCGTTATGATAACGATACATGGGACAATGATAATGAATTATTAGAACAAATGCGCTATATCTCACAATATGATAGTGTTATTGGTAGTTCGTTCTTTACTTATAATACTTTACTAAGTTTAGATCCTGAAGTTGTACAAGCAATTGATCGTTTAAATAATTACTATTGGACAGAATATGCTACATTCCCTTGGGAAAGTGATGTTGTTAAAGCTGATCCTGTATGTGAAGTTGATCAAACATTGATTGATGGTGAATGCATTGATAACCCACCAGTATGTACAGTTGATCAAACATTGATTGATGG
>LGVF01273405.1_pt1 | contig 24901 bp, 24 predicted proteins | sample 469901 | NCBI WGS metagenome assembly LGVF01 (sample SAMN03893561, study PRJNA290197) | marine sediment metagenome | material: sediment; isolation source: combined push core samples #3730, #5133, and #5579 collected at Hydrate Ridge | place: Pacific Ocean: Hydrate Ridge
TTAAATAAATTATAAAATTTTGTTAATTAGTCGTTTATCAATTAATTTTTCAAGCAGCTTTTTATCTTTATTTTGTATTGATTCTCTTACTTTGGTTGATGAAATTTCTACAGTTTTTCAGTTGTAAATTAATTTTATACTATTTCTTGAAATTTCCTTAAATGATATATTTTTAAATCATAGTAAGTTAGAATACTTTTTTAGTATAATTATAGCATAATCATTCTCAAAATCTCACCCATAAAAAATTAGATTGATATTTCTATCAAAATCATATTTATCTAACTTGTTTTCTATACTTAAAATCCATTCTTCATCTGAAAGAACATCATCCAAATTATCAATTTTTAATTTTTTATTTTCTCAAAATATTTCATTAATAAATTCTCTTCTCTTTTCATATGAGAATGGATTATTAATATCGTTTTTGTTTGAGGATCACAAAAAAAGTAAAGTCATATTATTATTTTTTAGTGACTCTTCTAAAATCTTTTTGTGTCATATATGCGGAGGATTTAATCTTCAAATAAGTATTCAAACATTCATTAAAATATTATTAAAATTAGTTAAATATAATTATAATATAACTATATTTAACTAATTTTAAAATTTAAAAATATTTCTCTTATTTTTTATACAGAATTATGAATCAATGAAGATTTAAATAGATCTTTTTTAAATAATTTTAATCTAATTATTTTAATATTTGAAATATTTTTAATAAACTTCCTTATTATAACATTCTTCACAATATATAATTTTTCACTCCTTATAAGTTGTTTTTATTTCTTTTTTACACTTGTCACATTTAATATTTCTTAATTTTCTATCATTTCTAAACGCCATTCTTTCTAAATGCCTTTGCTCTGAATGTCTTTTAGGTATAGGTATATTATTTTTTCTATAAAATTCTAATTCCTGAGCTAGGATTCTAAACGGTTTTTTTGTAACTTCACATTCAATTGCCCAATTTAATATATCATCAGGAATATCTGAAATATTTGTAGGAAGCTTTGATGCTGGTATAATTTTCTCTACTTGTGGTAATTCAGGAGTATAATCTGACCAATTAAATCATTTACTTAAAGCTTCTTTTTTTATTAATGGAAAAAATTCTTGAGCATAGCTTTCATTATAACCAAACATACTAATTGATCATGGAAAAAATTCTCACCACTCTCAAGTTTTTTTCATTTTTTCAATTATTTTTGGAACAAGTTCTTCATATTCTTCTTTCATGTATTGTTTATTAAATATACAATATTCTTTTCAAACTAAACCTGTACACATAAAAGAATTTTTTGTACGTTTACACTCTGTACAATAAATTAAATTTTCACAATTATTCCACACGTCATATGAGAATAAAATATTTGTACATATTTTATTTAATAATGAACAATCATAAACTTTCGAACTATTATTAAGTACAACATCTCAATCCAAACAATCAACTGTTCAAGAATGAACAAAAAATGAATTTGATATATTTTCTGCATCATATACATCAAAACTATTTACTACATTTTTTGCATTACAAATATTGTCTCAGTTTACATTTTCTGAGTTAATAATATTAAGATTAATAACTGGAAAATACAGAATCATTTTATTAAATTCTTCAATACTAAATCATTTATTTTTTACTTCTTCTAATTTATTATTGTACTCTTCTTTTGTATACTCTATATTAAAAATACAATATGATTTGTTGTTTAAATTCACACATCAAAAACAGTCATTACAATTATTACAATTATATAAATAGGATGATTTAGAACAGTTATTACTATGAATTAAATAAGAAGAATTATAACAACCTATACAATTGTATAACATGTATGAATATTCACAATTTCTTGAAAGTGTACAATCAAAACAATTATTACATCAAATAAGTCATGTAGAATAATAACAATGCTCTGAATTTATAGAATCAAATATCAAATAAGAATCTTTGCTTGCTCATATACAATTTGTATAATCACAATTTTCTGTTCATGTTCATTTAACAAGTGGTCTTTTTGGGACAATATTTAGAAGTTCTTTAAATTGATCAAAAAATGATTTATCAAAATCTATATTTAAATAGTAATCCATAACATCCCATTTATCACTCCACCAAAAGTCAAGATTATAAATAACATAATTTTTATCAGGTGAATACATTGAAATTATTTGTTTTCAAGTTGCATCACACTTTCTTTTATATAAGTTTCTAAGATTTTTCCAAGATAATCTTCTTTTAAATTTACACTCATGGCAAAATGTAGGAGTAGATATATCAAATTTTACTCAATTAAATACTGGAGACATTTTATCATAGAAATCAATTTCTTCCTCTGTAATATCAAAATTATTACCACAAAGTGTACATATTTTTGTTTGAAAGACTTTTTCTTGCATGATTTATAATTGTAAATTAATAATTTAAATTAATAATAATTATAATCACACAAAAGCAAGAAATAAATTTGACAATAATACAATATTAGCTTAATATAAAAACAATATATTGTGAAAACTATTTCACAACTAATAATTTATTATATATAAAAATATGTTTAAAGAATATTTTATAGAACTTTGATTCTCTGAAAAAGAAGCTTTAATATTTAAAACTCTTTATATTCTCGGAACAAAACCTGCATCTACTATTGCCAAATATCTTTGAATGGAAAGAACTAGTGTTTACAAGATTTTACAAAGACTAACAAAAGAAAACTTAGTTTTTGAAACATATAAATGATGAATTAAACATTTTTTTATTCCTAATGTAGAAATACTAAAAACATACGCAGAAAAAAAAGCTAATAAATACGAAAAACTTCAAAATGACTATGAAAATATAAAAAATGAACTTCTTGAATTTGAGAATAAAAAAGATAATAGTGTTCCCAAAATTACATTATTTGATTCAAATACTTGAATAATAAACATGCATAATGATATTCTAGAAACAACTTTAAAAAACAAATATATTTCTATAAGATTATTTGCTTCAAATACAGTAGATTCACAAGTTTCAATAGCAAACAATCTCAAATCTTCAACTATAGATTTATTTAAAGAATTAAAAAATAATAAGGTAAATATTGAAACTTTTCTTGGTAATTGAATAATGCTCATGGAAAATATATCAAAAACTTATGATATTTGAATAATCGAAAAACTACCAGCTAGTAATTCTGCTATTAATATTTTTTTAGTTTGAAATTCAATATATATATTAATATTTAAAGATTACCCTTTTTGAATAAAAATAGAAAGTGAAGATCTAGCCTACACTTTCCAATTTTTATTTGATAAGATTGAGTTAAAAAAATAATTAATAAATTTCTTTGTTATAACACTCCTCACAATAAACTATTTTATTATTTAAATGAGTTGTCAAAATATCTATTCAACATTTATCACATTTTCTATCAAATAATTTTCTTGGATTTCTTTTTTCCATCCTATCTAAATGTCTTTGTTCTGGATGTCTTTTTGGAATAGGTAAATTATACTTTCTATAAAATTCTAGTTCTTGTGCTATTATTCTAAAAGGTTTTTTAGTTACTTCACATTCTATAGCCCGATTTAATATATCATCTGGAATATCTGAAATATTATCTGGTAATTTATCAGCTGGAATTATTTTTTTTACTTCTGGAAAAGGTGCAACATAATCTGACCAATTAAATCATTTATTTAATGACTCTTCTTTTGTTAATGGAAAATATTCTTGAGCAACTGTTTCATTATATCAAAATGGAGAAATATTTGAAGGAAAAAATTCTCACCACTCACATGTATTTTTCATATATTCTATTATTTTTGGAACAAGTATTTCATATTCTTGTTTAGTATATTGTTTATTTAGAATACAATATTCTTTATTTTTTAATCATACACATGCAAAACAATCTTTACTAGAAAAACAATTGGAAGAATAAAAAACATTTGAACTATCATTAACATAATTATTAAAAGCTCATCAAGTTAATTTATAAAGTGTTAATCATTCATAAGATAATGAAGAATTACTATCGTAATCAATATCAAAAACATCTTTTATATTGAATCAATATGATAAATATTTTGATTCTTCTACATTATCACAGTAAAAACAATTAATTAATTTATTTGAATTTTTTATATAATCTCATTTACATTCAATAGATCACTCTAAAATTAAATTCTTTTTAGGATGTTTTTTTATTAATTTTTTATATGTTGTTTTAATTTCATATAAACTGATATTTTTCTTTAATTCAAGGTATTCATCTTTTGAAAAAGATTTATTTCAAATATAATATTGTTTATTTCTTAAACCTACTGATCATATACATTCAGAGCATCAAATACAATTTTTTAAATAAATACTGTCATTACAGTCCTGACAATCATCTAAGTATAAAGAATTGTTACATAAGTCACAATCAATACTCTCATATAGATTATTTGAATTATAAATTCTATGACTATCAAAAATATTTTTTGAATTTGTTAGCCAAAAACTATAATAAATATTTTCTAATTCAACTCATGCAACAGTTAAATAACAATTCTTAGAATTTCAAATATAATTAGTATATTCACTACCCTCATTACCAAAACCATATATATTTTGTACTGGAATTGTAATTAAAAGCTTTTTATATTGTTCAAAAAATGTAATATTAAAATCAAATTCCACTCAATAATCCATAGTATCCCACTTATCACTCCACCATACTTTTGTTTCATAATTTTTGAGTTCTTTATCTGGTGAATAAATAGAAATTATTTCTTTTCAAGTTGAAATACATTTCCCTTTATATAATTTTCTCTCATTTCTAAAACTAAGTCTTCTCTGTTGTCTACAATCTGGACACAATGTTGGTGTCGGTATCTGATATTTTTTTCATGCAAAAACAGGTGAAATTTTATCATAAAATTCCAAATCTCTATCCGTTATATCAAAAGATGAATCACAATATATACAATTTTTTGTTTCAACTATATTTTCTTGCATATTTTAATAAAAATTTAATAAAACTCTTTATTATAACATTCTTCACAGTATACTATCTCTTCTCTATCTGAAGAATAAGTAGATTTTACTATTTTGCTACATTTACTACATTTTCTATCAAATAATTTTCTAGGATTTCTAAGATTTATTCTTTCTTTAAATCTTTGATCTGGATGTTTTTTAGGAACTGGTAAATTATGTTTTCTATAAAATTCTAATTCCATAGTAATTATTCTAAAAAGTTTTTTAGTAATTTCACAATTTATAGCCCAATTTAAAATATCATCAGGTATATCTTTTATATCATTTGGAAGCATTTCTCAAGGAATTATTTTTTCAACTTTTGGTAGTTCTTGTTCATAATCTGACCAAATAAATCATTTATTTAAAGCATCTTGTTTTTCAAGATTATAATAATCATTTGATATTGTTTCATTATATCAAAATGTTGAATATTTTGCTGGAAAAAATCTTCACCATATTCACTCTTGAATCATTTTTTCTATTATTTGTATAACCAAAGTTTCATATTCTTTTTTTGTGTATTGTTTATTTAATATACAATACTGTTTATTTTTTAATCATATACAACCAAAACAATTACTACAATTTTGTAAATAATAACAATAATTTAAATATTTAGATTTTGTTATAAAAGCTGAATTATTTACTTTAAATCATCATATAACATCTATTGAATTATATACAATTCATTCTCAATCATAACAAACATTTGAATCCATAACATCTGAATTTTTTCATGAATCAGAAGAATATCTAATATTATTTCAAGATACAACATTAAATACCTTCTTACAATCTTTTGAATCAAATAAATTACTTCAAAGACTATTTTTATTATTAATTCATATCAATGATTTTTTGGGAATAGTTAAATTAAGCTCATTAAATAATTTTTTACAATTATTCATATAACTTGGGGTTTCAAGATATTTTTTAACTTCTTTTTTATAATTTTCTTTAGTATACTCCTTATTTAAAATAAAATATTTCTTATTATTAAGTCAAGAACACATAAAACAATAATCACAATTACTACAATCATAACAGAAATATGAATTATTTATACTAGAGCAAAGATTTAAAAAATATGATTTATAAATATTACTACAATCAAGTATTTCATAAGAGTTTTCAATTCAATCTGACCAAGATACTTCCATAGAATTTTTTACTCATATAGAAGAATCAGAAAATAAAGTTTTTTCTAGCTTAGAATTTCAAAAACACATATAACAATCCTTACAATCATCCAAAGAGTTATTATAATCACAATTTTCAGAAGTATTAATTATCAAATTTTTAAATGGTACGCTTTTTAACAATTTATCAAATTGTGTAAAAAATGTAATACTATTGTCAAAACTAAATCAATAATTTAATGGATCCCAAATATCTGAATCCCAGGTTTTATAATCATAAACTTTTATATTTTTATCAGATGAATACATTGAAATTATTTGTTTTCAAGTTATATCACATTGTCTTTTATACAATTTTCTTTCATTTTTCCATGCTAATCTATTTTGTTCCATACAAGTATGACAAATATCTGAAATAGGTATATCATATTTTTTTTCTCATAACTGTAATCAAAATTTTAAATATAAGTCTAAATCTTCTTTAGTTATCTCAAAATTTTGATTACATTGTTTACAAATTTTTGTTTCTACTATTTTTTCTTGCATAATATTTTTAAAATTAATTTTTGTATCCACTTTCCACTTAGAAGAAAGCTAAAGTAAGAAATTTCATTAAGCTTAAAATAAGATATTTTAGTAAACCTCTTTATTATAACACTCTTCACAATAAACTTTTTTATTATTTAAATGAGTTGTCAAAATATCTATTCAACATTTATCACACTTTTTATCAAGATTACTTTTTATATTTAATATCCAATCTTTATCACTAGGAAAATCATCAATATTATCAACAATTAAATTATTTTTATCTCAATATAAAATATTAATCATATCCTTTCTTTCATTATATGAATAAGGATTAATATTTGAAGATCAAAAAAAAATAAGAGTATTAAAATTATTTTTCTAAACTAAAATAAAGCATTAATAAAAATTCTGTACTATTATTATAATTAAGTTCATAATAATTAACTCACAAATTTATATTTTCATAATATTTTTCTCTATTTTCTTTATAATATTCCTCACTTTTTAATTTCCAAAAATCAATACCTAATTTTTCTACAATAAACCATTTTTCAAGTAACCTAGCACTTCTACCATTTCAATCTGTAAATGGATGAAGATGAACAAATTTAAGATGTATTAATGATGCATAATAAAATATTTCTTCTTCACTTAATTTTTTTTCTAATAAATAATTAATATCTTCAAATAATTCTTTCATTTTAATATTTACAAATTCAGCTTCTATTGCCAAATATATCAATCCTTCTTTTCAAAAAACTCATACTTTATCATTTCTATAAATTCATCTTTTTGATTTTATTAACAATGTTTCTGATAAAATCTTATGTGTTTCTAAAAATTTTTTTTCATTTAATTTATTTTTTTGTGCAAAATCATATGCTTTTATTAAATTATCTATTTCTTCAACATCTTTAGTAATATTTTTATTCATTTTAAAATTCATAAATGAATTTATATCAAGAGAATTTCATTCAATATTAGACGAAAAAACTGAAGATGATTGAATAAGATAATCAAAATCAAGTTTTTTAGATAATTTTTTAAATTTTCCTAAGTTTTGAGAAAAATTTTTTAATCATTTTTTATATTCTCAAAAATATTTATCACTTAAAATTTTCAAAATAATAAAGTATAATAAAATAATAGCTTTATTATACTTTTTATTTTGTATATATCAAACGAAAATATGGTATTTTTAAATTAAATTATTACTTTTTAATTAATCAAACTAAACCTCAAATTAAAACCATTATTGCAGCACTAGGCTCCAATCATAATATTCATATTCAAAGAATAAATCAGACTAATGATCAAAACACAGAAAATAAAAATCTATTTTTATTTTTTCATCATTTTATTATATAAATCATTGGTATAGACATAACCATGCTTAATCAAGCTGATATAATTGTAACTCAAATAATATCTCTAAAAAAATATGAAATTATTCATGTTATAATAAGTAGTATAAAAATCACTAAACGTATTTTCTTAATTGGATTTTTTTCTCTATGTTTATTTAAAACTATGTGAGATGAAATTGCATATATATAAGTATCTGCACTACTCATAAGTCAAGCAAATAATAACACTACTCAAATTGATAATAAGTTTTGTGGTAAATAAGTAGTAATTGCAGTCAAAAATACCATATCTGGGTCTAAATTTGGGTTTTGTTTATATACAAATAAACCTATCAAAATAATAAACATTGCAGTAATGCAAAGTGGAATAGATGTGAAAAATATTCATCTTTTTATATCTTTTTGTGTTTTTGACGCATAAACTAATTGGTATCTATCTGACATTGCTAAAAATGAAAAAATTCAATACAAGAAGAATCAAATAATTGAAGCTATTGATAATTGCCCAGGAACTACTTTTATTATTTCAATAATATTTTCACTTCAAAAAATATTAAATGATAATAAAAATAATAAAATCAAAATAATAAATGATTGAAAAATATCAGTAATTAAAACAGCTTTATATCATGCTAAAATAACATAAATAAGTACTGTAATCAAAGTAAAAACTAAAGCTAATTCATAAGACATTATTCACAAACTATCTATAATTTTTGCTCAACCAATAATTGAAACAAGCAACCAAGTAAATTGAACAATAACTGAAAAATAATTAGTAATATTTCTAGATAATTTATTTTTAAGATAATAATAAACCAAATCTCATTGTGTATAAAATTTATTTTCTCTGGCTATTTTAAATATTTTTGGAACAGCCCAAAAAGCAAAAAAAGTGTATCATAAAATAAATCAAATAATTACAATATAAACCCAAAGTCAATATTTATAAGCATATCAAGAATAAGTTATAAACCATCACATTCATATTGATCATGCAAATTTTGAAGCCATTATTGTCCACCATTTTCTATCTCTTCAACTTATTAAAAAATCCTCTTTATTTTCTTTTAAAGAAATAAAAAATGCTATTCAAATCAATAATAATATATAAATTCAAAAATATAAGTATAAATTATTCATATTGTTTTTATTAATTTTATGATTTTAAATTTACCTAAAAATTTTATATTTACCAAATTTAACATAATTTTCTTTTCACTTTTTAACTGCTCTCATAAAGATAAGCATATTAAATCAAATAAATATAAGTAATCATCAAATTAAATAAGATATTATTTTTGGAAATATTATTACAACTATTCAAAAAATTATAAGTGTAATTGGAATTGTTTTCATATTTTTATATTTTAAATAAATTAAATTGGTCTTGCTCCCTCTCCTCTAAGGAGAGGGTTGGGGTGAGGTCTAAACTTCTTCTATATCCGCTCAAATGCTTTTCAATTTTTCAACAAAATTTTCATATCATCTATAAATATATTCAACATTTGTTACTTTTGTTCTTCATTCAGCTATAAGTCATGCAATAACCATTGCTGCTCAAGCTCTTAAATCCCAAGACGTAACAGTTACTTCTCATTTAAGCTCTGATGGTCAAAAAATTAAAGCTTCGTGTGGGTTTAAAACTGCAGCATTAGCTTTCATTTTTTCTAGTTCTATAACAAAATTGAGTCTTCATTCAAATAATACTTCATGAATTTTACTTATTCATTCTGCTTGAGTTAATAAAACACCAAATGGAGATTGTAAATCTGTTGGAAATCATGGAAATATATTAGTTTGAAAACTAACTCATTTTATTTTTTTTGCTCTATAGACTCTAAGTATATCATTTCACATATCTTTAACTTTTACTCAAGCTTCTTTTAATTTTTCTATGAAAACATACAAATCTTCAATTCTAGCATTTTCAATATCTAAATATTCTTCAGAAGCAAGAGCTCAAACTATCATATATGTTCAAGATTCAATATAATCTCCTACTATTTCAAATTCAAAATTGTCTTTTAATTCTTCTACTCATTCAACTATAATAACATGATTATATCTTATTTTTATATTTGCTCATGCTTTTCTTAAAAAACTTATTAAGTTCATTACGTGAGGTTCAGTTGCTGCACAATTAATTATAGTCTCTCATTTCCTAAAAACATTAGCCACAATTAAATTTTCAGTAGAACTTACTCAAAATCAAGCATTAAGAGTTTTTGTACCTCAATTTAAATTTCATTCAATAGTTATTTCATCTCAATTAAAATTTGATTTATATCAAATAGCTTCAAGTCAATTTAAATGTGCATCAATAGGTCTTTTTCAAATACTACATCATCCTGGAAATGGAATATGTATATTTCCAAAAAAATGTAAAAGTGGTGAAAGAAGAAAAATAGATGATCTAATTTTTTTTATTTTTTCAAAATCTAGGTTATCTTGATTCAGATTAGTTGAATCAAGTTCCAAATCATTTCAATCAAATTTATATTTTACTCATATTCCTTCAAGTATTTCTAAAAAAGTAATTACATCTCAAATTTTTGGAACTCATAATAATTTTACTTTTCATTTCAAAAGTAGTGAGGCTCAAAGTATAGGAAGTGTCGCATTTTTTGACCCACTAACCTTTATTTTTCAAGACAATTCATTCTTTCATTTTATTATTAGCATTTGTTTTTTTATATTGTATAAATATATCTTATTAATTATATAAAAAAATAATTAATTTTCAATTTTGATTTTGAAAGTTTTTTTATATAATTTTTTAAGAAGAATTTAAAATATTAATAAATAAAATAAATATGTTTGAAATTAGTTCAAAAAAAATTGATTTATGAAAACAAAATGTTTGTAAGAAAAAAAATATTTCTCTTAATAAAGATTTAGATTGTTTTATAGTAGTTAATTCAGATAATGAAAAATTTATAGATTTAACTATAAGAAATATTCTTGATTATATTATAGATAAAATTTGACTTGAAAATACTTACAAAGAATTTTCTATAGCATTAGAAGATATTAATTCTTTTGTAAAAACTTGGAAATTAGACAGTAAAAATGAAACAAAAATAGATATTTTTATTTGAATATTAAATAAAAATAATTTTATGTTCTCAAATATGTGAGAATGTTCTTGTTTTTTAATAAAAGAAGATAATGAAGTAATTGAACTAATAAATAAAAAAGACAATAAAAAAGAATTTAGTTTTATTTCAAATTGAGAATTAAAAGAAAATGAAATAATATTTATTTCCAGTAATATAATATTAGATTACCTAACTTATAGTGATATTGTAGATTGATTAAACTGATGAAGAGATTTAGATTGATTTAACCAAAATATAGATAATATATTAAGAAGAGAAATAATTGAAGATAATATTGTAGTTACAACATTAAAATATAATCCTATATCATATGAAAATATAGAATATCAAAGAAATAATAACTCTCTATCAAGCAAAATAATAAATTTAGATAAAATTAAAAATCTTAAAATAACAAAAAATATTTTTAATTTTATGAATAAAAACAAAGAAGATATAATAGAAAAATATAACAAAAGTCCAAAAAAAGTAAAAAACATACTTATAATTATATGAATAATAATTAGTTTATTATTAATGTACAAAATATTATTCAATGTTGTTAGTATAACAACAATAAGCAATGAAAAAGAAACAGCTACTATTGAATTAAATGAAGCTATATGATTTGTTCAGATTGCATCAGAAAATATACTTAATCCAGATATTTTTGAAATAAATATAGATAATGCAACAGAAATAATATCAAAAATTGAAGAACAAAATTTGTTTTTAGTTGATACTACAAAATTAAATGATGATATCAATATATTAAAAAAACAATTTAATAAAATAGAAATTTTTTCAGATGATCCTAATTTAGCATTATATACATGAGATTTAAAAGATAGTGTTAAAATTATAAAAAATAGTGAAAAACCATATATAATTAATAAGAAATGAATTATATGACCAATACTTCCAAATGTTGAAGCAAAAATATATACATTTAATTCTCTTGAAGCAAATGAATATTTTATTGATGCTAAAGAATTAAATAATGATATAATATTATTAACTAATTTTTCAAAAATAGTTAAATTTACAAATAATTGACATTTTGAATATTCTGATGTTATAAATCAAAACATATGGGAAAAATCAAAAGAAATTAATTCATATAACTCAAATATATACCTACTAGGAAAAGAAAATAACCAAATTTTTAAACATACAAAAAATTGAAATGATTTTTCTGCAGCGAAATGATATCTTAAAAAAGATGATTTAACACAAATATGAGAAATTCTAAGTATTGCTATTGATTGAAGTTTTTATATATTAAAAAAAGATTTATCAATAATAAAATTCTATTCATCTCCTTATAGAATAGAAAAAATTTCAATAAATAATCTTCCAGAAAATTATAATATAGAAGATGAAAATAGTGTTATTAATCTAAAAACAAAAAGAGATTTAAATTATGTTTATCTTTTAATGAATAATAAAGTATGGGTATTTAAACCAAATACTCAAAATTATACTGATACAAAAAGTTTAACATATATATGACAAATAGAGTGAGATACAAATACAATTAAAGATTTTTATATAAATTATGATTGAGAAATATTAATTCTGAATAATAAATGAATATATAAATTAAATTTTGAAATAAGTGATGATAGAATAATTATTAGATAACAAATAAGTTTTCAAAAAATGTACTTAAATTCTTAACCCCTCCCCCTTCACTACGTTACGGGTACTCCCCTTGGAAATGGGAGAAATTTCTTCTCTTTTCAAGGGAAAAAGGACCAATTAATTGTAGCCCCTTGCTCTTGTAAAGAGTAAGGATTCAGGAAAGAGTTATATTTTTTATCTAAAAAACTATCAACAGAGGGCTTTAGCCCTTTTAAATATTTTTAAAAAATCAAAAAATCAAAAAAACTTTTGCTAAATTTGATTTTTTGTATAAAATCCGTGAGTCTAAATTATTTATAATATATATAATCAACAAATGGAAAAATTAATATTAAATGCTGAAGTAAGAACTACAGAAGAAACAATGAAAGAATTAAAAGTTTCAAAAAAACTTGCTTGAGTAGTATATGGTAAAAATAAAGAAACTATATCAATCAAATTAGATTATTCAGAGTTTTTAAAAACTTTTAGAAAATCATGAGAGAGTCAAATTATCAGTTTAAAAATTGGAAAAGAAGAAATTGAAGTACTTGTACATCAAATACAAAATCACCCAATAAGTAGTGATTTTATTCATATTGATTTTTATGCAATTACTAGATGAGAAAAATTAACTACAAAAATTTCACTGAATTTTGTATGAAGTTCTGAAGCTGTAAAAGAATGAGCTATAATAGATGAACATTTAAAAGAAATTGAAGTAAAATGTTTACCAAGAAATTTAGTTGATTCATTTGAAGTTGATTTATCTACTTTATTAGAAATGTGAGATTCAATTAGAGTTTCTGATTTAATAGTTGATACTGAAAAATTTGAAATATTAACAAATGAATCTGATATAATTGTAGCTGCTACTAAACCAGCTAAAGTTGAAGAAATTACTGATGAAGCTCCTGAAGCTCCTATTGATGAAACTGAAGAAGAAACAACTGAAGAAGAAAAGTAAAAATTTTGAAAATATTAAAAAAGTCCCTTTTAAAGGGATTTTTTTTATGTAAAACAAAAAAACTTTTGACATATTTTTTTTTTCAATATAATAAATTTGCTTTCAAATATCAAAGACAGTGGGCAATTGTAAGACCTACCGAGATATAGAGAGGAAATATTTTGTATAAACAAACTAATTCTTTTTTCTATATTTAGAGAAAAGAATTTTTTAATTACAAAAAAATTAATATTTAATAAATTAAGAACGATGGCAGTTTCTAAACAACAAAAAGTTGAAATATTAAATAACTTGGTAGAAAAATTTAAAAATGCAAAATCAATTGGTTTTGCAGAAACAAATACTCTAACAGTTGAAGATTTTTCAAACTTAAGAACAGATTTAAGAGAAGTATGAGCTAGTTATACACTTGCTAAAAAAACACTTATGAAAAAAGCATTAAAAGATGCTTTGGATATAGATATTGATTTATCTAATTTACCTGGTCAAATTTGAGCTGTTTGTTCAAATGAAGATGCAGTTGCATGATTAGGTAAAGTAAATGATTTCATGAAAAAAAATGAAGAAAAAATTACTTGGGCTACTTCAATCTTTGAATGAGAATTAAAAACTCAAGAAGAAACAAAAGTTATTGCTGCTATGCCTTCAAGAGATACTTTACTTGGAAGATTGGTTGGAAGTCTTCAATCTCCACTTTCTGGACTTGCAAGATTCTTTGATGCTGCATCTAAAGAACTTGAAACTACAGGTAAAACTAAAGTTTGAGAATTAAAATGAGAAAAAAAAGAAGAAGCTAAAGTCGAAGAAAAAGTAGAAACTAAAAAAGAAGAAGTAAAAGAAGAAGTAAAAGAAGAAGTAAAAAAAGAAGAACCTAAAGCTGAAGAAGCTAAAGAAGAAAAAAAAGCTGCATAATTAATGATTGGTATACTGATTCCCTATTTTTGGGAGTCAGACACTAACTATTAATTGGTTAGACTTAAATATATTTTTAATTTTTAAAATTTTATTATGGCTGAATTAAGTAAAAATGCTGCTCAAATCATGGACTTAGTTAAAGAATTAACTATTGTTGAATTAAACGATTTAGTACAAGCTATGGAAGAAGAATTTGGTGTTTCTGCTGCTGCTCCTGTAATGGTTGCTGGCGCTGAAGGTGAAGCTGAAGAAAAATCNNTATAATGGTTGCTGGTGCTGCTGCTGAAGGTGATGCTGAAGAAAAATCTACATTTGATGTTGAATTAACTAGTGCTGGTGGTTCTAAAATTGCTGTTATTAAAGTAATTAGAGAATTAACTGGTCTTGGTTTAAAAGAAGCTAAAGATTTAGCTGATAACGGAGGTAAAGTTAAAGAAGGTCTATCAAAAGATGATGCTGAAGAAGCAAAAGCAAAATTAGAAGAAGCTGGTGCTTCAGTTGAATTAAAATAATTTGATTTAACAAAAAAAGTAGTGTACACAAGTTTGCGTACACTACTTTTTTTTGTTGTTAAAATTCTGAAGATTCTTTTATTAGTTTAGGATTATTTGAATATTTTAATCATTCTTCTTTTGAAATATATCATTGATTTATTAAATTTATTATATCAGTTTCTAATAACTGCATTCATTCTCTAGATCACATTTGAATTACTGAAGGAATTTGATGTAAATCATTTTCTCTTATTAAATTAGCAATTGCAGAATTTTTAAATAATATTTCTTTTGCTAATTTTACTCAAGTTCAATCACTTGCTTTTAATAATCTTTGTGAAAATATTGCTACTAAAGAATCTGCAAGTTGTAATCTTATTTGATTTTTATCTTCTGCATCAAAACTATCAAGTATTCTTGTTATTGTTTGATAAGCACTTCTTGTATGTAGAGTAGAAAAAACTAAATGACCAGTTTCTGCTAATCTAAGAGCCATTTCCATTTCTGCTCTATTTCTCATTTCTCAAAATAAAATTACTTGAGGATTTTGTCTCATTGCTCAAATTAAAGAAGTTTCATAATCAGGTACATCTCTTCAAATTTCTTTATGTTCTATAATAGATTTTTTATGTTTATGAACATATTCAATAGGATCTTCTATTGTTATAATATGTCTGTTATAATTTTCATTAATATAATCTAACATTGCGGCAAGAGTTGTTGTTTTACCTGAACCTGTAGGTCAAGTAACCAAAACAAGTCATTGTCATAATTTAGTAACATCTTTATAAATACTTGTTAATCATAATGATTTAATACTTGGGATATCCATAGTTAACAATCTCAAAACTACCATATAAAATCATAGTTGAAATGATATATTTACTCTAAATCTTCTATTTGCAAAAGAAAAAGAAAAATCAAGATTTTTTGTTTCAAGTAAAATATTACTTTGAGTTTTTGTTATTAATGATTCAGCAAATTTTTGTGTATCTTCCTTAGTTAATGGATTAATTCAATCATCAATCCTTAAAATTTCTCATCAAATTTTAATTGCTGGAAATGTATCTACAGTAATGTACATATCACTTCATTCATTATCTATCATTACTTGTAATAATTGATCTTTTAAAAGATACTCTTCCACCATTAATTTTTCCATTTTTTATAATAACATATTAATATTAAATATATAATACCATAATAAACTTAAAATAACAAAAAAAACACTATTTTAAAAACAGTGTTTTTTTTGTTAAAATATTTATTTATTTTTTAATAATTTTTTTTCTAAAGATATAGACTGTATTTAAAATTAATGTTAACATAATTAATACTGTAGTTTCTGGTCATGTATCAGGTGTTTCAGCTGAATTTAAAGCTACATCTTCAACTGTTTCCTCTTCAGTTTCAATAATATTTTCTTCAATATCTTCAACAGAATCTTGAATTTTTAAATTTTGATCAGTAGTTATTTCATATAAATCTTCATCTAAATCAATATAATTTCAATAATTATCATTCATTGATAAAATCATTAAAATATAATTACTAGTTTTTTCTAATTTATCTAATAAATTTATATTCAAATTATTATCATCTTTTAATTTTAATTCTAGAATACTTAATTCATTAAATAGTTTAAATTCTAATTCATCTTCTTCAATTATATTATTAAAATATAATTCTATTATTTTTGAATTTACAATTAATAATCTAGTTATTCATTGAACACTAGCCTCTATTTTTTGAGTAGCTAATATTTCTTTATCTTCTAAACCTATAGAAGTGGAAAAATCCATATTTCAATCAGGTCAAAGTATAGTTATTAAACTATAACTACTATTTTCACTTAAATCAGTAGATAAATTTAATATTAATTTGTTTTTATCTTCAAAATCTTTTGAAATAAATGAAATATTAATATCTTTCATAACTTTTATTTCTGCTTCAATATCTCAAGCAGGTAAAGTTACATCACGAGAAATATCAAAATTTATATTACTATCATCAACTACAATAATATCATTAATACTTGAAGCATAAGATAAATTACTACTTAACAAAAATATTATTAACACAGAATATAATTTGCTAGAAATTTTCATATAATTTATAAATTAATAATTAATTAATACTATTAAACCACATTTTTAAAATTAAGTCAAAAAAACAAACATTTTTATTTATTTTTAAAAATATTTGTTTGTTGTTTTAAATAACTTTCCAAAATTAGTACTGCAGATATATCATCTTTATTTCAAGTTTTATCTTTTATTCATAATTCTCATAAAACTAAATCAGCTTCAAAACTAGTAAATCTTTCATCAATAGAATCTATTTTTAATTCGGGAAAAATATATTTTAATTTTTCTATAAATAAATTTGTTTTATCTAATTGTTTAAGATTTTTTCAGTATAAATCATAAGGTAATCAAACTACAATAACTCAAATATTATATTCTTTAATTATTTTTTTTAGATATATAATAAGTTTATGTCTTAATACTATTCCCTTTGGCATAACAATTCATTGAAGTTCAATTGATATTCAACACCTTTTATCTCAAAGATCTATTCATAAATACATATTAACTAGATTTAACAATTACATTTATTTTTGCCATTGCATCTTTTCAAAATTTGATAAAGATAATTGTTTCTCAAACTTTTTTAATATGTCCAGATGGTAAATCAATATGTTTTTTTTGTAAATCAATTTTGAATTGATTTTTCACCTCTTCTATAATATCTTTTTCTCAAATTCATCAATAAACTTTACCATTAGATCATGTTTTTAAGCTAAAAGAAATAGATTGTCAATTTAATTCTTCAGACAATTTATGTCTATTTTCTATCAATTCTCTTTTATGTGAATCTTCTTTTTTTAATTTTTGATTATATTTTTTTTCTTCTGCTTCAGTTAACTCAACAGCTAATCATTTTGGTAACAAAAAATTTGAAGCATATCAACTTTTTACTTCCTTAATTTCACCTTCTTTTCATACATTAATAACATGTTTTAAAAAAAGAACTTTCATAATATATTTGATTATATGATAAGACTTCTCTCTTGAATTCTCTCCCCTTATCAGGGGAAAGAGGACCAATCAAGAGTTAATATTATTTTTCTTCTTCTACTTTTTCTTCTTCATTTTCATTTTTTTCCATATCAACAATAGATATTCTATATCAAATTAATTTTGAAGCTAGATTTACATTTAATCAATTTTTTCAAACTGCCTTTGCTCTTTCTTCTGGATTAATATAAACTTTTGCTAAAACTTCATCTTCATCAACTTCAACTTTTAAAATTTCAGCTGGTGAAAGAGATTTTTTAATAATATCTGTTAAATCTCAAAAATTAGGAATTATATCAATTTTTTCTCAAGATAATTCTTCCATAACAGATTTTACTCTAATTCATTTTTGTCAAATAAGCGTTCAAACTGGGTCAATTTCTTCATAAGTAGATGATACAAGCATTTTTGTTTTTACTCAAGGTTGTCTAACTATTTCATCAATAGTAATTATTCAATCATTAATTTCAGGAACAGTTTCTGCAAATATTGCAGTAACTAATTCTGGACTTTTTCTTGATAAAATAACTTTTGAAACTCAATTTTCTCATTTTGATACTTCTGAAATATATAAATAAAATCTAGATCAAGCTGTATATACATCTCTTGATACTTGTTCTGATTTAGGTAAAATAATTTGATTACCATTATAATCAAAAATTACTTTTCCTCATTCAACTAATTCAACTTTAACATTAATAACTTGACCTTCTTTTCATTCAAATAATTCATAAATTTTTTCTTTTTCAGAATCTCAGATTTTTTGAATAATTACTTGTCTAGCAGCTTGAGAAGCTATTCTTCAAAAACTTTCAGCTCAATCACCTTTCATTACTTCATCTGTAACATCAAGTTCAATAATATCTCCCTCTTCAAAATCTCAAGCATCATCCCCCAATTCTTCAAAACTTATTTCAAGTGCTGGATTTTCCACTTCTTTTACAACAGTTTTTTCTATATTTATTTCAACAGTTTCTGCCTCAAAATTAATTTTCACATTAACTTCTTCATCTCTTTTACCATAATCCTTCTTATAAGCAGTCCTTATAGCCGCCTCAATTATCTCAACCAACTTCTCCTTTGGAATTTTCTTCTCAGCAGCAATAATAGTAACCGCTTGCTCTATTTGTTTAACATCTAACATACAATCATTTTTAATAATAAACTAATACTCTATTTTAATAAAATGAGAACTTGCTTTCACAAATCCTCACTCTACTTTAGATGTATATATCTTATTGATTTTTAGTAATTTTGCAAATTTTTTAAACCAATATTATTAATTATGCTTTATACATCTAACAGAAAATCCATAAAGATAATTACTAACCCCACTATAACCTACGGCTGAATCATCCCATTTAAAATATCTATTATATGCATAAGTACCATCTGATGTACTAGTCCATAAATATGTATTAACTCCTCTATTTCTGAATGTAGAACTATCAGAAATACGACTACCAGATAAAGGTAATTTAAGTGCTTGTACAATATTATTAGTATTATTTTTTGTATTATATAATTTCCAACCTACTCAGTCACATAACAATCACCATATAGTATTTCTACAATTATTAGGAGCTGTTCAAGGATTTAATTGATCATATAAATATTCTTCTGCATATTCCCATTCTGCATCACTTGGTAAATAATAACCATCTCTACATGGTCAAGTTCAATCAGTTTTTAAAGCTTCTGACCAAATATATAATTTTCACCAAATATTATCTACTTCTTCATCTCAATTTTGATTTCATCATCAAGCTAAACTATCATAATAATCTTTTGCATTATCATTACTATCTCAATAATTTCACTCTCAACATCATCATAATGTTCATTCAAAATCTTCATTTATTCAATCTCAATCTTTATCATAATTATAACACTCAATTTCATTACCATATTCTACACCAACTCATAATGTTGAATTACATCAAGCCCAAGTTTGATTTCAAATTGTAACATCTGCTAAATCACAATTTGTATCTATTGATCTCCAATCTGTTATTAATGGTGTATCATCTCATCATCAACTTGGAACATAAGTTCAAGAACTTAATACTACATCATCTATTAGTGATATTAAATCTTCTGTTCATGTTGTTTCTACTATTTGTTTGTAGATTCAATTATTTGCTAATGTTGTTCAATCATATGCATCTATTAACACTTGAGCTAAAAGTTCTTTATCTCCATTACTATCTTCTCAATTATCAGTATCAAGTGTTCAAGAAAAAGCTTCAACTGTTAATCATGTTAATCATCAAGTTGATGATAGGATTGTTCAATTAGTTATATTATTTTCTCAACCTGTTGTTATTTGTGATGTAATATTATTATCATCTAATGTTCCTCAAACTCAATTTAATTCTGAGTTTATTATACTTGGTGTTGGAATATAATAAGTCTCTGTTTTTACAAATACTCAATTATAATTTCAATTGATTTTTGGATAATTTGCATTACCTGCATTTGTACTATTTAGTAAATCATTATATGAAATTAAGCCTGATTCATAAATAGATAGTAATTCATATTTAGTTTGACTATTTATTGTTGAATATGTATATTCTATTTCTGTTAATGGGTCTATTGGTTTAATATTTAGATTTCTTGATAAATTTGTTGTAACTGTATCTCATACAATTCATTGTGTCCACATTAATTCTGTAGCATATAAAACTTCTTCTCCATCATCTGGAAGTGGATATTTTCAAGTATTTAATGAAAACAATTCTAGAGATTTTTTGATATTTTGGATATCTGAAAGTCTTTTAGAATCTCTCGCTTGAGCTGAATATCATTGAAGAGATATAAATGCAATAGTTCATAATATTGCTAGAATTGTAATTACAACTATTAATTCAACAAGAGTAAAGGCTTGATTTTGTTTTTTCATAATTTTTAATTATAGAAATAAAAATTCCCCCTCCCTTGAATTCCCTCCCCCAAGGGAGAGGGAAGCTACATTTTTTATGGTCCTCACCTTTCTCCCTTGGGGGAAAGGATTGGGATAGGGGGATAAATTAATATATAACAAAAAAAATTATAATTACATTATAATTTTTTTCAAATTTTTTTATGATTTTTTAGCTTAAAATAAATTAAAACCTATAATTATAAAAAGTCTATCAGTATTTAATTTCTATCGTTATTTTATCATCTTTCAAACAAACCAATTTGGAATAAAAAAAACTGATTTTTCTCAAACTTGTTCTTTTTTTGTAAGACTTCAGCTTGTCATAATGTAAAAAGATGTTTTATCTGAATAATCTTTTTCAAATGAATAAAAAATTTTTGGAATATTTTTTTTATTTCAAGATTTTACTTCTATTGGGATAAATAAATCTAATCAATCATAAATAAAATCTATTTCACTCTTTGTCATTTTCTTATATACCTTAATTTCATCACTATTAAAAATCTTATTTTTTTGTAATTCATTATAAATAAAATTTTCTATTACTTTTCAATTATTTTCTCTAAAATCAAATGATTTTTCCAAAAAATTTAATACACCAACATCTCAAAAATAAAATTTTGGTAAACTAGAATATTCTTTTGATTTATTTTTATAAAACGGGTAAACTCTTGATATAAATAAAGTTTTTTCTAATATAAATAAATATTTTTCAATATATTTAAGTTTTATTCATAGAAACTCTGAAATAGCCTCTTTTTTTATAAGATTTCAAATTTGAGTATTTAAATAAACAAAGAATTTTTTAAAATTTATAAGTTCATTTTTATTAATAAAAAAACTTATATCTCTTTCTAAATATCTATTTATAATTTTTTCAAGTTCAATAATTTTTTCTTTTTTACTATTTACATTCAATACAGCAGGATATCAACCAAAAGTAAGATATTCATCCATATATGGTTTTACAAGAGAATATATTGAAGTTGTTATATTTTCAAATTTTAATAAAGAAGTATCTAATCATTTATAGTCAAGGAATTCAAAAAAATCAAAAGCATAAATAAAAATTTCTTCTCATCTTCAAACTAATGTTCATTTATTATCATCAGAATATGTCCATAAACCAGAACCTGTAACTATTAATTTTATTTTTATAGTTTTATCATCATAAATTGACTTCAATATTTGTTCTCAATTTTTGATATATTGAAATTCATCTATTAAAAAATATCATTCTTTATAAAAATCTAATCATAATGATAGTTTAAAATAATTTATAAAATCAATTTTATTACTAAATTCTTGTTTATAGAAATCATCTTCAAAAGAATAAAAATAAATATTTCATTTTAATTCTTCCCTAAGTATTTCCAAAATAGTCGTCTTTCAAACTTGTCTAGTTCACAACAATAAGACAAGTTTTTCCTTTTTTAATGAATTATATATTTTATTCAAATATTTTTTTCTTCTATAAATCATATTTCTTAAAATGGTTTTTAGTACTAAAACTCTTGATTATTTTAAGTTTTTAGTATCAAAAGTCAAATTTACTTGAAATAATGTTGTTATATATTAGTTTCTTTTCAAAAAACAAAAAATAAACAGATTATAATCTGTTTATTTTTATTATTTTTTCTTCTTTTTAAATTTATTCTTAATTCATTTTAATATTTCTTTTCTAGCTTTTACTACTTCTTCTCATCAATCAACTTGTAATTCTCATTTTTCTGATAATAATATTGCTATAGGTCTTGTTACTGGGATTTTTGCAAATATTATATTTATTATTACCATTATTGGTACAGATAATAACATTCAAACTATTCACCATATAGATCCCCAAAATCATAAAGCTATTATTATTACAAGTGGACTTAAATTAAGTTTATTTCACATAAATTTTGGTTCTATAATATTTCACATTAAAACTTGTATCATAGTAAGTAATGATATCATAAGTACCATAAAATAATATGTTTCAAATTGTACCATAGATAACATAGCAGGAAAAGTCACAGCTATTATTGAACCAATACTTGGTATAAAATTTAATATAAAAATTAACATTGCCCAAAACACAGCAAAATCAAGATTAAATGCAACCATTACAATATAACTTAAACCTGAAGTTATTAAACTAACTATACATTTTATCACAAAATATGATTTAACATCTCTTTTTATTTTTTCCAAAATTTCAAAAATTTGTTTTTTCTTATGATTATCACTTATCATCAAATTTAATTTATCCTTAAAATATCTATATTCAAGAAGAATAAACATAACATAAAATAATATTATTCAAGCACTAGAAAATATATCTCTTATTGTTTGAGCTACTCAAGAAACAACTGATGCAATATTAATTTTATTAAAAATATTATTCATATTAATAACTCATTCTAAATGAAAAAATTCAAATACTTGAGCAAATATTTCAGTAACTTTATCTTGATATCAAGGTAATAATCTAATTAAATCATCTATTTGTGAACCAATTAATTTTCAAATTCACCAAAAAATAAATATATAAGTTAAAAGTGAAAGAATAAAAGAAAGAAAATTCCATATTCTTAATTTTTTATAAAAATTAGATAATCAAATAATTGCAAATGAAAATAAAGCTGCAATTATTAATGGTATAATAAGTGAGGCTCAAATATATAAAACATAAAAAAGTAGTACAAAAACTATTAATAATATTGAAGTATTTAATATTGTATTAGATTCTTTTTTTAACATATTTTTTATTTAGATATTAAATTTGATTTTAAAAATTTTTCTAACTCTCTTAATCATGTTTTTTTGAGAGAAGAAACAGGAAAAATATCTTGACCAAAGAAACTATTTTTTGCATGGTTTATACTTTTTTGAATTTCATTTTTAGGTAATTTATCAACTTTTGATAAAACAATTGCCACAGGAATTTCAAGTTCAAGTAAATATTTATACATATCAATATCTTTTTGTTGTGCTCAAAGTTTTGAATCTATAAGAATTATAACTCTTTTAATATATTTCTTTTTTTCTTCAATATACCAACTAATCAATCAATCTAATTCTTCTTTATGCTCCTTTCAAAGTTTTGCAAAACCATATCAAGGTAGATCAGTTAAATAATATTTATTTTCAACCAAAAATAAATTAACCAAAGTTGTCTTACCTGGCCTTGCACTTGTTTTAACTAAATCTTTTTTTTGAAATATAGCATTCATTATACTTGATTTCCCCACATTTGATCTACCAACAAAGATGATTTCTTTTTTTTCATCAAAAAAAACCTCTTTACTTCATAATCAAATTGATTTATAAAATTTTACTTCTGAAAAATTCATGTGTAATATTTGTTTATATGTTAACTTTATGTTATAATAACAGTATAATTTTATATGTAAAATAAAAATTAAAAAAAATGGAAAATATTAATTATTCAGATATAGATGAAAAAACTGCTGGAAATGCTCTTTCTGCTTATTTTCTTATATTTATTTCATGGTTATTTTTATTTAATAAAACAAATAAATATATTAATAATGATTTTGTAAAAGCTCATGTATTATCTTCATGAATAATTCATTTATGTTTTATTATAACCTACATAATTTTTATAAATTTTTCTTTATTTTCTTGAATAAACTTTTATGGTTTTTGACTTAATCATATAATTGCTCAATGATTATTTTTATGATTATTTGGATTACTTGTAATATGAATGTATAAAGCTCATAACAA
>LGVF01095995.1_pt2 | contig 24893 bp, 16 predicted proteins | sample 469901 | NCBI WGS metagenome assembly LGVF01 (sample SAMN03893561, study PRJNA290197) | marine sediment metagenome | material: sediment; isolation source: combined push core samples #3730, #5133, and #5579 collected at Hydrate Ridge | place: Pacific Ocean: Hydrate Ridge
TTATCTGGCAATAGCCATCGACCCTCTCCCCATAAATGTGAATCAGGCTGCCTTCTGCTGAGTATTTGACCGCATTGCTCAATAGGTTTTCTAGCACCTGTTCCAATTTATCGCTATCTGCCTGCACAAAGGCCGGAAGGTTTCCCTCCCAAACCATCTCAAACAGATGCTTTGGAGCCAACAAGCGATAGTGCTTCACCTGCTTCGCTAGAAGCGGCTCGATAGCGACTTCCTCAATATCCAGGGGCAGCGATTTACCGGCCTCCAAGCGGCTGATGTCGAGTAAATCGTTAACCAGTTTAGCCAATACCTCAGCCTTTCCGTAAATTTCGCCCATGAATTCTTTTTGCTGATCAGGGCTAAAACCACCGAACTCCTCGGGGTTCATACACAGTTCCGTATAACCGAGAATGGCCGTCAAGGGGGTACGTAACTCGTGGGCAGCCATGGACATGAATTCGGCCTTCATGCGACCCAACTCCCGCTCTCGAGTCACATCCCGCAATGCAGTGATGGCACCACTCACCCGCCCCTGCTTATTTCGCATCAGCGAAGTGCGCGCTTGCAGAGTACAAGCCTCTGCCGTTTTAGATCGTGGCAGGGCAATATCGGTTTGCAGCAGAGGAGGAGCATGATGCGCATAGATTGCCTGAATCTGTTGCAACAGCCCCTCATCCTGCAAAACAGCGGCTACCGGTTGACCGATCGGGTTTTGCAAATCACACTCAAGAAACTCCTGGGCCGAATCGTTAATCAACACAATCTTGTGGCTGCTGGGATCGGTAACGATCAACCCGTCCGCTGTGGACTTGATAATATTGTCAACTTGATCTCGTGCCTGCTCAGCCTCGGCCAGAGCTCGCTTCATTCCTGCCTCAGCCTGCTTTCGCACGGTAACATCTTCGGTCACACCGCGAAAACCTTGATAGCTGCCATCACCAGCGATAATCGGCACACCACTGATACGCAGATAACGCCTTTGACCCGCTTTATTGAAAGCCCAACTATGAACTTTCCTAAAAGCCTTCCTGGGAACAGTCGAGCCGCAAAGCAAGCTCTCCAACTCTTTAGCTTCCCGACCGGCTATTAATTCGAAAAAACACTTGCCGAGCAGTTCCGCGGCGGCAAACCCCAACATCTCCTCAACCTTATCCGAACAGTAGATAAACCGACCGGTAGCATCGACCTCCCAGATAAAATCTGCCATGCTCAGAGCGATATCCCGAAAACGGGCTTCGCTATGACGTAGGCTACGCTCGGCCTCTTTGTGTTCGGTAATATCGATAGCCAGTCCCAGCAACCCTTCGACTTCCTGTTCCGGGTTGACTACCTTGGTCTTCACCACCCGATAAGCACGCTGATTACCGTCAACCGAGCGAATCAACTCCTCACTTTCCACCGGCCCATCGGCCTTAAACGCCTCAGCGTCGGAGAGCATACACTCGATCGCCTCTTCCGCAGGCATAACGGTTGAATAGTGGGACGCCTGCAGAAACTGTTCTTCACTGACCCCCGTAGCAAGACAAAAATTATGATTGGTAAAAACCATCCGTTGCTCTTTGTTGAGCATCCACAGACCGATAGGGGCCGCGGTAAAGATGGCATCAAGGAATTGCCCGCGACGATAAGCTCTCTTGTTGCATTTTTCACGGCGGATTCCGAATTTTTCAGCGGAAGCCCCGAAAATTCTCCCTGCAGCGGTCTTCTCTTTGGCATCGGGAGGCAAATAATAACAGTTAGGAACTCTTTGCTCCCGGTAGAGGATCTGCGGATAGAGACGCAAGACTTCTACAAGCAGGGCACCGGTCACCTGCCGACGGTCGTATCCGCAGAGCAAGGTAATACCCGTGGAGATTGCCAAACGACCACATTCGACCAGACACTCTTGCAGCCAGGCAAGGTCCTTCTCCAGCATGGCACCAGACATTTCCCAATAAATTCTGGCACCACGGAATCCCTGCGCCGTTGCCTTACGCCCGGCAGCAGCCAGGCAGGCTACCGCATCGGCGGAAGAAGTTGCCGTCACCAATCCCAGGTTTTCGGGGGTGGCAAAAACCAGACAACCGCTTGACTCCGCCTCGGTCGTTGCAAACCCCTGCGTTTTCAGCCCAGCACGAAAAGCTTCCTGTAGGGGGCCAGAGACGACCATTAAAGCCTGTTCTTGCCCATCCAGACAGGCCGCCAGATATCGGGCGACCTCCTTGTCCCGTTCGAGGTCCTGTTGATAGAGCAGACAGCAGTACGAGGGGCTCTGGATATTTTTCTGGGGAGTAGTCATCGCTTCAAGATAAGCATTTTGGTCATGCATGGGAGTTCTCCGGACAAAGTCGCTGCAGTAAGAATTAGCAGTTGCTGGCGTTGCAGAATTAATGGTTTCTATAATAACATAAGCGGCCGGCACAGCGAATCGGTTTTTACCATTGCAACGCGCACCTGGATCGAAATCCGCCTCTGGCATTACAGCCAAATTCGTGCTAAACAACGGCCATGGAAATTCATTTTGAAACCATCGGCACCATCCGTTCCTGCTATAAGGAGAAGTTCGGCATCCCCCGCCAGGCCGGCTTGGTGCCAACGGCGACCGCCACCCTCGAGTTGCTGGCCCCCTTTAATCGGGCCGAAGCCTTCACCGGTCTAGAGGGATTTTCTCACCTCTGGCTGCTGTTCCTGTTCCACGGCAATGACTACAAAGGCTGGAAAACGACCGTCCGTCCACCGCGGCTTGGCGGCAATGCCCGCCTCGGTGTCTTCGCCACCCGCTCCCCCTTTCGACCTAACCCCATCGGCCTTTCTGCCGTAAAACTGGAACGCATCGAACAGCACGCCGGCAAGGTTACTCTGCATCTTAAGGGGGTCGACCTGCTCGATGGCACACCGGTTATCGATATCAAGCCCTATCTGCCCTATGCCGACGCCATCGCCACAGCCAGCGGCGGTTTCGCCGCCGAAGCACCAAAAGGCGAACTGGCCGTTCACTTTCTGCCCCAACCAGAGCAAATCTGCCAAGTCCTGGAAAAAGACCGCTATCCCGGCCTACGGCAATTGATCATCGACACCCTGCGTAGCGACCCCCGTCCTGCCTACTATCAGAAACGCCCAAAAAAGAGCTGCTTCGGCATGAAATTATTCGATTTCGACCTGCGCTGGGAGCATGACGATGACGGCATTACGGTGATCGAAATCCATCCCACCCATAGCTAACAGCCTTTTTACTCCCTATCGCCCTCATCCTTTTGTACCGTTTCTTAAAAATCGATCTCTTTTAAAATAGAAAACGGGTGGCAAAATATTTTTGCCACCCGTTACGTCGTAAGAGCCCATCCGAAGTTTCCGGATGGGCTCTATTTACAATCAGCTATCAGTATTTGCCAAACTCCTTGTCGTCAAGAGCGATGACCTGACTCGGATCGCTACCCTTGGCCGGTTGGACGGCGGCTTGTGAAAAAGTGGCCGCATTACCTTGGTAACCCAGGGCTGGAGCAGTCCGTTTCGGAGCTGCCGCAGGCTTAGGAATCGCTGCTCTGGCAACAGTTGCTCCCCCCTTGAGGCTGAACTGTGCGAGCATGCCCCGCAACAGGGTCGACTGGCTGGTCAATTCTTCGGATGCGGCAGCGCTTTCTTCAGCATTGGCAGTATTCTGCTGCGTGACTGAGTCAATCTGGTTCAGCCCCTGAGTAACCTGGCTGATACCTTCGGACTGCTCGCTGCTAGCGGCAGCGATTTCCGCCACCAGGTTGGAAACCTTGGTAGTGCCGGCAACAATCCCCTTAAGGGCCGCTTCGGTCTTTTCGACAATATCGTTACCATGGCGGGTCTTCTCCGCCGAGTTTTCAATCAGTTCGGCGGTTTCTTTAGCCGCCTTGGCGCTGCGTCCGGCCAGGTTCCGCACCTCTTCGGCAACCACCGCGAAACCCTTGCCATGCTGACCGGCCCGGGCGGCTTCGACGGCCGCGTTAAGAGCCAGCAGGTTGGTCTGGAAGGCAATTTCGTCGATGACCTTGATGATCTTGGAGATGTCTTCACCGGAACGATTGATATCGCCCATGGCATCGACTAGTCCGGTCATCATCTGACTGCCTCGGTTGGCGGCGTTTTGCGCTCCCTTGGAGAGGGAGTTGGCTTGGTTGGCATTTTCGGCGTTGAGTTTGGTCTGGGACGCCATCTCGGTCATCGAAGCGGTAATCTCTTCCAGCGAGGCGGCCGACTCGGTCGCGCCCTGGGAAAGGGTCTGAGACGCATCGGAAACCTGGGTCGAACCGCTGTTGATCTGTTCACTGGCCGTCTGCACCTGGCCGAGCAGGTCGTTAAGACGATCGACCATCTTGCGCAGAGCCCGGCCCAGCACGTCCTTATCCGAGGCCAGGTCAACACTCACGGTCAAATCGCCGTTAGCGACCTTTTCAGCAATCTGCGCCTTCTGCTCCAGGCCGTCAGCCATGGTGTTCAGGGCGGTACTCAACTGACCGACTTCATCGGCGCTTTGGATCTGCAGCCGCTGGGAAAGGTCTCCGGCACCGACGGTATCGGCTAAAGTAGCGGCCTCCCGAATCGGACGGGCGATACTACGAGCGGCAAGCCAGATCAGAGCGAGTGCGATCAAGGTAACAATTCCACCAACGGAAGCCTGCCACAGTGCGGCGCTGTTGCCGCGCTCTTCCAAAGCCACATCGAGGGCAATGGCTTCGGCCAGAATAACCTGGTCGGCGATGCGGATCATGACCGACCAGGGCCGGCCGGTGCGGCCAAGATCAATGGCACCCAGGGCCGTTGCCATGCCGCTGGCTTCATCCATGCTGGCCAGCGATTCACCTGCCTGTACCGCCTTGAGTGCGGACTCCCAACCGTCGGCCAAAGCGGCCTTGAAATGTTGTCCAATGAGTTCTGGCTTTTCGCTGTGGGCTACAATCAGGCCGTCGTAGCTGATAATTGCCACCTCGCCCTGCCCGCTCATCAGCCCCTTGTCGACCTTTTCACTGAGCTGCTGGACGAAGGTCAGATCGTAGTCGGTACCAGCTACACCATAGAACTTGCCATCGACCATCACTGGCACCGATAGGGTGGTCAGCCATACCTTGCGGCCCTGTACGATATAAGGGAAGGGGTCAAGCACACTTTCAATATTTTTTTCCCGAGGCGTGATATACCAGCCACCCTTCAGAACGCCGTTGGGGTGCTTATCGTAAGTGTCGTATTCCACCAGGGGTTGCACGGCGATATTGCCGTTGGAATCGCGGTTCCAGTAGGGGGTAAAACGACCGGTCACGGAGTTGTTGCCGTCCTTGCCGGTAGCGAACTCACTATCGCGACCGTCGAGAGCGTTGGGCTCCCAGCAGGAATAAGTGCCGTTGAATTCAGGGTTCTTCTCCAACACGTTAAGCAAAATAGCGTTAAGCTGATCGCGGCCAATCTGCAGCACCGGCTTGCCGTTGGGCCCAGGCTGTTTACCCACCTCAAAGGTGTGGGCCATGGTGCGAGCAGCATCGAGGGCGATGTCGAACTTGGCCTGGACCTTACCCGCCTGCTCCCCGGCCAGATTTTTCAGCTGATCAAGAGCGCTCTTCTCCTGCAATTCGGAGACCCGCTCGGTAGTCAGTTGCTGAGTATTGGCGGCTGTAATCAGGCTGTAAGCCACTAGGGCGCCGGCTGTTACCAGCAGACAGGCCCCGGCGATCAGGGTAATCTTTAACTGGATCGATTTGAGTTTCATGTCGTTTCCTTATAAAGCGTTGTTGATAAAAACAGAGAACTTAAATCCTAAAGGCGAGATCAGATCGCCAGCAGGCGACGCGCATCGAGAAGAATTTTCACTCGATCACCAACCTTGCCGAGGCCCATGATGTAGCTGTCGACCTGACCTTTGCCGCTACCGGGTGCCGATTCGACGTTTTCCGAAGGAATGTCGGCGACCTCACAGACCCGGTCGACAATCAGACCGGTCGATTGCTCGTCGACATTGACCACGATAATGCAGGTACGCTCATCGTAGGCCTGACTGGGCAACCGAAACCGCGCCCGCACATCCAGCACCGGTATCACCTTGCCGCGCAGGTTAATAACCCCTTTGACGAAATTGGGCATGTCCGGAACCTCGGTAATCTTCTGAATGCCGATGATTTCGATCACATGGTGAATAGCAATACCGTAATCCTCATCAGCCAGAAAGAATGTTAAAAATTTATCCTTCTGAGTATCTTCCGTTTCGTAACCGGCATCATTCAGATCCAAGGGATCCTTTTCCATCACTTCTGCCATTTCGCCTCCTAGGTGATATTGGGCCGCTTTTTACGGCTTTTGATATAGATCGTGCACTGTTCGTAATCGCCACTGCAATACCGCACCACCTTTTCGATGTTGCGACTGGTCATATCCAAGCAATAGCAATCTCGCTGGGGATTATTCACCAGCGGGCACAACTTAACTTTGTTTGGATCCATGCCAGCAGGGGAAAGTTCCACACACATTCTTATAATTATCCTCTTAAACATCCACAACCAGCACGCTCACTGTCAGGTGCATATCCTTAAGGCAAAAGCTATACCAAGGAACCGGCGCATAACCCTAAAAACCAGCCCCGACGTTAAAAAGATCTTTGCAAAAGAATTTTATTCAATATTTTAGGCATGTTATAGACTTGGACGAAGAACAGCTATCGGTGCACACTCGGCCCTAAACCAACCTTTTTGACCCCAAGAGAATTGTCTGCAGATAAAAAAGTGTGGCGTGCCCCACTGCGAAAGGTCCACACTTATGGGGCACGCCACACTTCAGATTATTAAAGAGGAAGGGGGAAATGATTTTGCAGTAAAAGGGGAAACTCCGGCCAGCTATTTTTAACAACAGGCACTCGCTTTACCCGACGGGATGCGTGCTTAAGGCAGAAGTTGCCCCGAAATTGCGGGTTAAACGTCGATCTCATACTTGGCCAGTTTGCGATAAAGGGTTTTGCGGTCGATACCCAGTAATCGCGCAGCCTTTGCTTTGTTCCAGGCGGTCTTTTCCAATGCGCTACAGATCGACTGCTTCTCGTCTTCTTCGCCGACTAGGACTGGAGCTGCTGAATTCTGATCTTTGGTGGCAAGAAAATCTTCCGGTAAATGCCCGAGGGCGACCACTGGCTGCCGACAACGGACAAAAGCATACTCCATGGCATGTTCAAGCTCGCGAATATTACCTGGCCAATTGTACTTCTGAAAGAAGTCCGCCACCTCCTGGGAAATTCCGGTTATCTCCTTGCCCATGGTGCCGTTCAACTTATCAATCATGTGCTCCACCAACAGGGGGATATCGTCCTTGCGCTCGCGAAGTGGCGGCAACTCGATGGTAATCACCTTAAGCCGGTAATAGAGGTCTTCGCGAAAAGAGCCCTGACGGACCATCTCAGACAGATTGCGATTAGTCGCCGCAACGACCCGAATATCGACCTTGACCGGCATCGATTCGCCGATGCGCTCAATCTCCCGCTCCTGCAACACCCGCAACAGGCGTAATTGAACCTTGTAGGAGATATCGCCAATCTCATCAAGAAAAATGGTGCCACCTTCCGCCCTCTGAAAGCGACCGATACGATCCTTCACCGCCCCGGTAAAGGAGCCGCGCACATGACCGAATAGCTCGCTCTCGAGCAGCGTATCGGAGAGAGCCGCGCAATTAACCTTGACCAGCGGCTTATTACGCCGCACCCCGGCTTTGTGCAGAGCTTCGACCACCAGTTCCTTGCCAGTACCGCTCTCACCGGTAATCAGCACCGTGGAAGGGACATCGGCAAGGTCATCGAGCAGGCTGTAAAGTTCCTGCATTTTATTGCTGGCACCAATCATTTTATGATAATTGTGGCGTTTACGCAGGGACCGTTCCAGCTTGTCGAGACGGGTTTCGTCCCGAGCCACCAGTACGGCGCCAATGGCCGCGCCGCAGCTATCGATAAGTGGTGAGGTTAAAAGGGTCAGCACCTGACGACTGTTTTGCGAGTGATCACATTCGATTCGATCGAGCTGCCCCGGCTGGCCCGTCTCCAAGGTTTTCTGCAATAAACCACTAACTCGCCCGGAACAGTGGGGCAAGACCTGCGCATAAGGTTGTCCCAGCACCTTATCGTCCAGCTGGCAAATCCGCCGGGCCGCCTCGTTGATGCGCTGAACCAGCCCCTGTTTATCGACAATAATCAGAACATCACCTACACTGCGAAACACCGCTTCCAGGTTAATGCGATTACGTTCGTTCTCCTCAGCTATCTGCCGATACTTGAGAGCGGCACGGGCCACCTGCAACAGATCCTTCTTCACCACCGGCTTGGAAATATAATCGAAAGCGCCGAGGCGCAGCGCCTCGGATGCCGTCTCGATATTGGGGTAGCCGGTTACCATAATCACCGGACACAGAGGACTTTTTTCCTTTATGGCCCGCAGTACATCGATGCCGGTCTTATCACCCAGCAGAATATCGCTGAAAACTACGTCATAAGGTCCCTGATCGATACGCTGCAAAGCCTCTTTGTAATCTGCAGCAGTATCCACTTCGTAACCTTCATCAGAGAGGAAACGCTGAAAGGTAAATCGCAGACTTTTTTCATCGTCGATGACCAGAACCTTGGGCTTCATATCAATTCGTTTCCTTTGGCAATAGGCAGTTCAATAGTAACCTTGGTGTAGTGGCCTTCGATACTCTCAATACCAAGCCGGCCACCATGGTCCTCTATAATGCCATGGCTGATGCTCAAACCAAGCCCGGTTCCGGATCCACTCGGCTTGGTCGTATAAAAGGGATCTAAAATCTTGGGTAACTGATGTGCCGGAATTCCGGTACCACCATCGTGGAATACCAGCCTTACTCGAGCTTCCGCGACATCTTGAACCAACTCAGAACTGATAGTAAATGTCTTCCCCTCGTGGTCTTCGGGATAGCGCTGGTTGAGAGCATAGCGGGCATTGCTGATGATGTTTAGCATGACCTGCTGCAATTGCTGAAAGTGTGCATTAACCAGGGGCAAACCGGGGTCAACATTAATCTCCAGCAGGACCTTGTCTTTACGTAATTGCGATTCCGTCAGCGCCAGAGTTGCTGCCAAAACCTCCCCCGGGCTGACGGGTGTCTTCGTCTCATGCCGGTCACGGGCGAAGGAGAGCAGATTGTAAACGATATTAGCGATGCGCTCCCCTTCCTCGGTAATACCGCGCAGTACCTCCCGATTGTCTTCGCCGATCTGACGGTCATCGGCCAGAATCTGGGCATAATTAATAATGCCATTGATGGGATTGTTGATTTCGTGGGCCACGCCGGCGGCCAGTTCGCCCAACGAAGCCAGATGATTGGCCCGACTGGCCTCCTGTTCGAGCTGCCGCTGGCGGGTGACATCGCTCGCCAGAGAAATAACATTCACCCGTTCGCCATCCTTGTTACAGACCGGAAACGCCCGCACATGCCAGGACCGGCCATCATCGGTCTTGGTAAAAGCCTGCTCCACTTGGCCCGAGGCAAAGCAGCGATCAACGGGGCAGTGATCCCCAGCTGCCGAGCAGCCAACCCACAAGGCGCTGCAATGGGTACCGGGCAATTCGGTCACCGGCAAACTGAGAAGGCGGGCCGCCCCCTGATTGCTGCGCACCACGGTCAAGTCGGGACGATAGAGGGTTATGGCATCGGGGATATGATCGAGCAGCGCCTGGTATTCTTGGTAGAGGCGCTTGAATTTTTCGCTATTCTCCTTGGCAAGTTGCTCCACGGAAAGGCGTTCTGTAACATCGACCGCGATACCTCTCATGCCGACGACCTGTTCATGCCGTACAATTGGCGAGGCCGCCACAACCACGGTCAGCGGCGACGATTCAGCGCCGGTCTGCAGGGTGTACTCCTCGTTCAGCAACAACTCGCCGGAAAGAACCCGTTGGAGATTGGCCACCGCCCGCTGTCGAACTTCGGGTCGGAGGATATCCATAACCGAGGGTTGCCGAGCCAGGTCATCATCGCTCCAGCCGGCGATCTGCAGGGCCATGCGGTTAGCAAAGGTTACCTTACCCTGCAGATCAGTTTCAAAGACCGCTTGCGGCAGCAAGTCGGCCAGCTCCCGAAAGCGCTCCTCACTCTGCCGCAAAGCTTCTTCATCCACCTTGCGCCGTGAGATATCCCGAAAAGATGCCAGCACGGTGCGGGAATCGCCGTCGGACAGCAGGGACAGGGAGAGTTCAACGACGATTTCCCTGCCGTCAGCGCGCAGGGCCGGCAGTTCCAAAGGGGAGCCAAAGACCCGGCTCCCTGAACTGCCGGAGAAATAGCCCGCCAACGCCTGATGGTGCTGCTCCCGATACCTTTCCGGCAAGAGACCATCGAGGGACTGACCGAGCATCTGTTCCCGGCGATAACCGAACAGGTGCTCAGCCGCCGGATTGAAAAGCACCACCAATCCCTGTTCGTCAATGGCTACCAGAGCGTCGCTGATGGCGGCGGCCGCCGCCTTGAAGCGTTCTTCACTACTCCGAAGCGCTTTCTGCACCTGCTTCTGCCGCCGCGCCTGCGGTAATAAAAAGAGGATGAGCAGAGTTTGTAGCAGCAGGAAAACAAGCGTGTAAAACTGCGACTGGCCTATCCCGCCCAGTCCCGCGGCCAGGACCTCGGCAGCATCACCTTTATAGACGCAAGCCGCCAATAAGCCCCACAACAGCAACAACCCAACACCAAAAAAACCGATTCTTCTCATCTACTGCCGCCACGCCCTTCTGGTTGATCCAACTGCTGGTCATGCGCAGCGGCCGGCAGATCGACCACCACTCGGGTATATTTCCCCTGCTCACTGAGAATCCTGATCTCTCCACCGTGGTCCTTGATGATCCCGTGGCTGATGCTCAGGCCGAGACCGGTGCCGGCGCCACTCGGCTTGGTAGAATAGAAGGGGTCCATAACCTTGGATAAGATCTCCGGAGCAATGCCAACACCCCGATCGAAAAAGGACAACCGCACAAACTGCCCTTCTGGGGAAGAGCAAACCTCCGATTCAATGTGAAAGGTTTTTTCTTGATCTGCGGCGGGGTATTTCTGATTCAGGGCGTAACGGGCATTGCTGATGAGATTAAGCACCACCTGCTGAATCTGCTGCAGATGGGCGAGCACCGGCGGCAGATCGGGAGTCATATCGACCAGCAACTTGATACCGTCCCTGCTGAGCTGTGACTTGGTCAGGGCCAGAGAAGCTGCCAGAATATCTTCGATCGACACAGGGTTTTTGAACTCAGGCCGGGCCTTGGCAAAATCCAGTAGATTTTTGACAATATTGGCGACTCGTTCCCCTTCATCGATAATTTCTCGTACAATCTCCTGGTTCACCGTATCGTCAGCAAATTGATCTGCCAGTATCTGGGCATAATTGATAATACCGTTGATGGGATTGTTGATCTCATGAGCCACCCCAGCAGCCAGTTCGCCCAGAGAGGCCAGCTGACCGGATCGACTGGCCTCTTCCCGCAACTGAATCTGGAGGGTGATATCACTCGCCATCTTGATCACGCTGACGACCTGGCCATGGCGATTGGACACCGGGAACGCCCGCACCCCCCAGGTACGCTCATCTTTGGTTCTGATGACCCCCTTCTCCACCTGACAGCTGCTAAAACATTTGTGCACCGGACAATCGTCGCCACGGGCGGTGCACTCGGGCCATAAGGTGCTGCAATGGTGATTCGCCAAATCTTTCGGGTTGCGGTTCAACAGCTTGGCGGTGCTAAGGTTGGACCAGACCACCTGCATACCTGGATTGAGCAAAGTCAAAGAATCGGGGATATTGTCTAGCAGAGCGCGAAACTCCTGCGACATCTCCCGGTTTTCCTGTTCGCTTTCTTTAAGGGCCTCTTCTGACTCGCGTCGCTTTTGGCGAATAGCCGCCTCGCGCAGTTCCCTCTCAATGGCGGGCACCAACCGTGCGAGATTGTCCTTCATCACATAGTCGTGGGCGCCGGCTTTCATCGCCGAGACCGCGGTCTCTTCGCCAATGGCACCGGAAACGATGATAAAGGGCAAATCCAGGGATTTTTTTTGCAACATGAAAAGTGCATCAATCGCAGTAAAGGAAGGTAGCGAATAGTCGGAGATCACCACATCCCAGCTCTCTTCGCTCAAAGCCTGGCTCAAGGCCGGAGCCGTATCGACCCAGCAGCAATGAAGTAGATAGCCCCCCTGGTGCAGATGTCGCTTTAACAGCAGCACATCATCTTCGCAATCTTCGACGATCAATACATTCAAAGGCCTGCTCATCGATACTGCTCCTTGGGAAAAACCATCTGCGCCATAACACACTCTTATCGGCCCTTGCCAGCCGAGCCTTTAGCCACATGTCAAAAGCTAAACAATCTCGAATATTTTCATTCGGAGCGCAAGCATGCTGGACAAATAGTGCCATTATTTATAGCACAGCTGCCAATCCGGAGCCAAAACTTCCCGGCGCAACGTCTTTCAGCAAAAGCGAACTCGGCAAACTGCTTCATGCTCTAGGCCACTATTGGCCAAGCCGACCACCGCGCTCTTTGCAGTAGTTGATCAAGCCGTTGGTCGAAGCATCGTGACCATTCACTGCTCCCGAGCCTTCAAGTTCCGGCAGAATCGCTCCCGCCAGTTGCTTGCCCAATTCCACCCCCCATTGATCGAAGGAGTTGATATCCCAGACGGCTCCCTGGACAAAAACCTTGTGCTCATAAAGAGCAATCAGGGATCCAAGGGTTCGCGGGGTCAACTTACGGTACAAAAATGAGTTACTCGGTCGATTGCCGGGAAATAGCCGATGGGGCAGCTGTCGCTCAATGTCGCCAGCCTCAAGACCGGCGGCCTGCATCTCTTGCCGGGCCTCCAGTTCGGTGCGGCCCTTCATCAGAGCCTCGGGCTGAGCAAAGAAGTTCGAGAGCAGGATCGCATGATGCCGGCCCAGGGGATTATGATTTTCCACCGCCGCCAGAAAATCAGCCGGTACCAGATGTGTTCCCTGATGAATAAGTTGATAAAAGGCATGCTGACCGTTGGTGCCCGGCTCGCCCCAGATAACCGGCCCGGTGGACCATTGCACCGGTTGGCCGTTGCAGCGCACGCCCTTGCCGTTGCTCTCCATATCTCCCTGTTGTAGATAGGCGGGAAAACGGTGCAGGTATTGGTCGTATGGCAGAACGGCGTGGCTTTCAGCGCCAAAAAAATTGGTATACCAAACACCAAGCAGCCCCATAATGACCGGAATGTTGCTTTCCAATGGCTCCTGGCAAAAATGCTCATCCACCCGATGGGCTCCGGCGAGCAGTTCTTCAAACTGTTCCATGCCGATATACAGGGCAATGGACAGACCAATGGCCGACCACAGAGAGTAACGTCCGCCGACCCAGTCCCAAAGCTCGAACATGTTTTGCGGGTCGATGCCGAACTGACGCACCCGCTCGACATGACTGGACAGAGCGACAAAGTGCTTGGCGACTGCCTGTTCATCACCGGCGGCGCGCAGCAACCAATCGCGGGCCGAATGGGCATTAGTCAAGGTCTCCTGAGTGGAAAAGGTTTTTGAGGCGATGAGAAACAGGGTCGTTTCAGGGGTGAGGTCTTTGAGGGTTTCCGTCAGATGGGAAGCATCGACGTTGGATACGAAATGAACCCTCAGGCCCTTTTGAGCATAGGGCTTAAGCGCCTCGGTGACCATCAACGGACCGAGATCCGAACCGCCGATACCGATGTTGACCACATCACGAACCGGCAGGCCGCTATAACCGAGCCAAGCGCCGCTATGCACCTGCGCGCAAAAACGCCCCATCTGCTGCAAAACACCTCGCACCTGCGGCATGACATCCTGCCCAGCTACTGACATCGACCGGGAGGAGCGATTGCGCAACGCAACATGCATAACTGCTCTATTCTCGGTGCAATTGATCGGCTGCCCGGAGAACATGTCCGAGCGCTTTTCTTCCAGGCCCGCCTCCCGAGCCAGGGCAAAGAGCAGCGGTAGCGTCTGGTCGGTGATACGGTTTTTTGAGAAATCGAACAGAATATCGTCCAGAGACAAGGAAAAGCGCTCGAAACGATCGGGCTCAGCCTCAAACAGATGACGCATCTGCAGCAGGGAAACCTCCTGCCAGTGTTTCTGCAGCGCTCCCCAGGACTTGGTCTGATTCAGCAAGGGCCTGCCTCCTTTAATAAGGGACACGAAAGAAAACTTAATGACGGTCTATTTAATAATTGCTAACCCGGCTCTTGTCAACTGCGAGAGCCATTCCGTTTTCACCTCAACTCTGGATCAATCAGCATCACAGACCGGCAGAAAGCTGCCAATATGCATAAAGCCGGATCTCAGCATCTCACTGAAAACCGGCTTTAAATATCCCCACTATCATAACTTATCAAACCCTGGCTGCAGTTACGCATCAGAAGACTGATCGGCCTCATCTTCGACAAGACTCCAGGCCTCTGCCACCAAGGCGTCAGCAAGTTCGTCCTGCGCCACCTTGCGCACCACCTCGCCACGACGAAAGAGCAGGCCCTGGCCCTTGCCACCAGCGATACCGACATCAGCTTCACGAGCTTCACCAGGCCCGTTTACCACACAACCCATCACCGCCACCACAATTTTTTTCGGCAGATCGCGCAACCGCCGCTCCACCTCCTCGGCAATGGGTATCAGATCGATCTGGCAGCGGCCACAGGTCGGACAACTGATAAAGACCGGACCTCGCTCCCGTAAATCCAGAGAGCGCAAAATCTCCCAACCGACCCGGACCTCTTCTACCGGATCCCCGGTCAGGGAGACCCGTAGCGTATCGCCAATCCCGTCGTAGAGCAGGGCACCGAGACCAACAGCACTCTTGATGGTGCCGCCCCAGGTCGTGCCCGCCTCGGTGATACCGATATGCAAGGGATAATCGACCTGATTCCTCAGTAGACGATAAGCATCCACCGTGCGCCGAACATCCGAAGCCTTAAGACTGACCTTGATTTCCTCAAAGCCAAGTTCCTCAAGAATACGAATGTGCCCCAGAGCACTTTCAACCATGGCCGGGGCACTGGCATGCCCATACTTAGCCAGCAGTTCCTTTTCCAGGGAACCGCCGTTAACGCCGATGCGAATCGGCACCCGACGCTCGGCGCAGGCCCGGACCACTTCTTCCACTTTCCAGCGCTCACCAATGTTCCCCGGATTAAGACGCAGGGCATCCACGCCGTTTTCAAGGGCCAACAAAGCCAGTCGGTAATCAAAATGAATATCGGCCACCAGCGGGATACGGCAGCCCTTGCGGACCTCCGCCAGAGCCCGAGCGGCATCTTCATCCGGCACGGCGCAACGCACAATATCACAACCGGCCGCCGTCAACCCTTCGATCTGAGCCAAGGTCGCCGCCACATCGCGGGTATCGGTACTACACATAGATTGAACGCTTATAGGCGCGCCGCCACCGACGGGAAGTTTTCCAACCAGAATTTGACGGGTCTGCTGAGGCATAACTATCCTTTTTCAGCCACCGATGGCAGCTTAGTAATCGTTTTAATTACTTGGAGCGATTAAAGTGTACGACTGCCGATTGTTCAAGTCAAGACAGGGTATCCGAGTCCCATTCGTAGCGGCGTTGACAGCAACGCGGCGACAGAGTAAGGTGCGCGAAGACAGCTTAAAAGATATAACTTCAACCGGAAATTAGCCATGGCCAAACGCCCCATCGGAAATAAACGCCCGTCCCGCCGCCGACAGCCCCTGCCAAAAATCCAGGTCACCATCAGCCAACTCAATGACGAAGGGGTAGGAATCTGCCTCCACGAGGGCAAAGAATTGATGGTCGCCGGCGCCCTGGCTGGTGAAAAAGTCCTTGTCACCATCGAACATTCCGGCCAGCGGCGCAGTATCGGCCAATTAAGCCGCGTGCTGGAAAAAAGCCCGCGGCGAAGAACATCCCCCTGCAAACTGGCGGACCGTTGTCAAAGTTGTGCTCTGATCCATATGAATTACGGCGCTCAGCTTCGCTACAAACAAGCCCGACTGAAGCAGGCTCTGGCCGGCTATACAGCGTTGGAAAATCTTCAGCCGCTACCGATCTGGGACGCTGAACATCCCCTTGGCTACCGCACCAACGCCAAGTTAGCTCTGAGCAAAGAACGGGGCCAGGTCCACATCGGCCTATACCGACGCGGCACCCATCAGGTTGTCGACATCGTAGACTGCCCTCTTCACCACCCCCTGATCAACCAGATTGTTCGCGTGGTGAAAGACGAAATACAACGGCAAAAGATCTATATTTATGATCCTCAAACCCAACGAGGCCTGCTACGCTACCTGCTGGTAAAGGTCAGTTCACAAACCGGCAAGGCCATGGTCACTTTTGTGGCTGCAGAGCGAAATTACCGGGAAATCACTCACTTGGCCAAATGGCTGACACGCAAGGTGCCCGAGGTCATATCGGTCCATCAGAACATCAATGGGTCGACGGGCAACGTCGTCATGGGCCGGGAAACCATTCGCATAATCGGGGTTCCAGATCTCATCGATCAAGTGGGCGATATCCGCCTGCGCATCTCACCGACCTCCTTTTTTCAGGTTAATCATGAGCAGGCCGGCCGTATCTACGATCTGGTGCGTCGCTGGGCCAACTTGGACAGAACCCATACGGCCCTCGACCTCTACTGTGGTATCGGCGGCATCGCCCTGCATCTGGCCAAGGATGCGGGAGACGTCACCGGCATCGAAGTGGTGGAGGAGGCAGTGCGTAACGCCAGTGAAAATGCGCGTATGAACCATCTATCCAATTGCCATTTCAGGGCCGGGGACAGTGCTGAGTTGATCCACGACCTGGCCCCGGGTAGCATCGATGCTGCGGTGGTTAATCCCCCCCGCAGCGGCTGCCAAGCTGAAGTTCTCGAAGCCCTAGCCAGCCTGGCACCCGCCACCATCATTTATGTTTCCTGCAACCCCACGACCTTGGCCCGCGATCTTGATCTGCTGCTAGCCAAAGGCTACACCGTCAACGACCTGCAGCCCGTGGACATGTTTCCCCAGACCGTCCACCTTGAAACCGTTGTGCGCCTGCGACGCAGTGCCTGACCGGCGCCTGCCGTCCGTTCGCTCTTGGCTGGATATTGCCCCGTCTGACCCGCAAACTAATAAATAGATGCACCCGCAAAAACTTACAAGATGGATAATCAAAAAAGGCTCCACGGTAAATACCGTGGAGCCTTGAAACTAAATGGTTAACAGGTCAGCCTTAAACCTTCATCACATTAGCTGCCTGGGGGCCTTTCTGTCCTTCGGTAATATCGAAGCTCACCCGCTCGCCTTCGGCCAGCGATTTAAATCCTTCGCTCTGAATTACCGAAAAATGTACAAACACATCGGGACCACCCTCCTGCTCGATAAACCCGAACCCCTTGGCATCATTAAACCACTTCACTACACCTTCCGCCATCTCTCTACTCCTTTGTTTCGCAACTTGACCAAACGTACCGTTGCCCTGCGGCAACTTCGAAAAGATAAGCCAGCAGGAATTTCAACGACCGCTCAGGCAACCCATTGCTGCCGCCAGCCGTAGATACCACCGCTGCTTAATTTAAACCTATTAACATAGGTTTCAGGGGAAATCAAGCGAACGGCTAGTTTTTTCATGTTCAGGGGTATTATAGACACCGTGTTTGTTTTTAATATTTAGCTGTTATTTTACCAACAATCCTCCGATATAACGCGGGTCCAGGTCTGTGGCGTCAAGGGCACAGAACTCTTCATCCCAAATACTAAAACAAAAATTACCAAAGCTTCCAGCTCCCGGTTCCAGAGATTCCAACCAAGACAGTGTCTGCTGGCGCAACGCTTCGGATAAACGACCATTTTCGGTAATCATCCGATGCAACACCGGAAGCTCCGATGGTGGGATCGGCGCCGGCACGAAGTCACGGCCCAGTACTCGATTGGCCAGCGCGGTAAGAAAGAAATCCGAAAGGGTCAGCTGCTCGTCTTCATCAGCGACAACGCCATTCACCTCCAGCTCTTGTTGACGTGGCAGTTCAAAGGCGAAACGCTCTTCAAACAAACGCCGTTGCACTTCCACATCGGCCAACCGCTGCCGTGTCGCTTTCACCTGCCGCAGAGTAGAAAAGGGCAGTTCCCCGGCCCGAGAAACACCATCAAAGGCTATGCAATAACAGGGCATACGGCCCTGCAGGGCCGTTACAAGGGCTGCATAGGGACCATCCAGATAAGCACCGATGGCGGAGTCCAGGAGGCGCCGAGCCTCCTGTTGCAATCTCAAGGTGATATTATGCCCAAGTCGAAACAAGCCCAGCAGGTAAGTGCCGTCGAAGACCTCTCTGGCCTTCTCCAGCGCACTGCCACAGAGCTGCTCAAGGGCAACATTGAGACATCCGTACACCTTCTCTAGAGTCTCCTGCACAGCGGCACTGTCGCCGACATCGACACCATCGGCAACCATTACCCGGTTGAGGAGAAAGCTTAAGTCCCAAACACTGCTGGCGTCGATACCGGCCGCCAAAACCTCCGCCAGCAAATACTGCGAAGACATCGGCGTCAAAACAAAGCCAGGCGCTACCGGTCCCGGCTCGGGCAAAGTCGACGGCCGAGAGTATTCTGCCAGATCGAAAGCTTCGACATCGAGTAGAGCATAGACAGCCATGGCATCCACTGGATCAGGAAAACCATAGTCCAGAAGCCGGTTGCGCCGTTGCTGATAAACCTCTTCTTCCAGAACTGTGGGCAACTCACTACGCAAAGCCTCCAACAGTCGCCGACAAAAAATCTCATCCTGGCAAAACAGCGCGCCGACCAAGGCATAAAGGGGCTTGGCCCGTTCCTCATCAGGGAATTCGAATTCATAGGGCATCACACCAGAACCCGGCTCCTGGTCGTCGTCGCACAAGTCTTCCGGCCCTTTAAGGATCGTAATTGACCGTTGAAGTATCAGCACCAGCAGGTCAAAATCGAAACCGTGCAGACATGGCAACAGCTCTTCGGGGTCCGTTCCAATGGCTGCCAAAAGCCAATCCAGCGATTTAGCGCCATCAATTAGGTCGCCCTTCCAACCATCGAGATCGACACAGACCACTATCTGATCGGGACTAGCCATGGCGAGGAGGTCTTTTGAATCTTCGTGACCCAGTTCTTTAACCAGCAGATAAAGGTCCTGGGGCGGCAAGAGCTGTAGCAATTGCTGGCCATCTTCTGCATCGAGCAACAGATCGTACTTAGCCCGGCCCTGGGCTCCATGGACCATGACCAGCCGTTCTTCGGCAGACAGGGCATTGAATTCCTTAGCGGAAATAGCGCGGGATCGCCCACGTAAGGCCAGCGGACCCTTTCTTTTTTCGCCGGGCAGCTCAAGCTTGCTCATAAATTGATAAACTCCTAAGGCATCATTGTTTTTTTCGTAATCGAGTAATGTAATGCACCCGCTTCTTCCGGTCAAGCAGGATCACAGCAGGCCTCGCGCCAGGGCTTGCCGGCAGGCCGACGGTTCTGTCCTGCTGCGACCGGCCAGCGACTGGTCCCTGTCCGAAAACCTGAATCTGCAGTTTTCTACGCCTTCAACCGGGGCAGTAGCCTGAGGGACTTCCAACCAAATCGCGCAGTAAGTTCGGTTCTGCAGCGGATGGCAGCGGTATTCTTCTGACCTTCTTTTTCTGAAAATTCCCTTTGCACTCCGCCATTCAAATGTTAAAATTTATTCTCATGTTATGCCTGTTTAGGTGGTGGTTTTCTGAAGGAGTCTCCCATGAAAGCATTGAAAAGCTCATTAGCCAGGACCTTTGCCGTTCTGCTTTGCGTTGTTTTTCTTTGCGTCACGGTTCATGCCGCCAACCAATCCGACAGCTTCAGCCTGTCGCCCATGATCGGAGGCTACATCTTCGACGGCGACCAGGATCTCGACGACGCCCTGACCTACAGCCTAGGCTTGGGCTACAACCTGACCGACACTTGGAGCACCGAGTTCGTACTCAACTATTTCGACGCCGACAACAGCAACGGTTCCAACGTTGACGGCTTGGTCTATCGCCTCGACACCCTCTACCATTTCATGCCCAACAGCGCTCTGGTCCCCTATATCGCCGGCGGCCTGGGCGGCATCTCCCTCGATCCGGACAATGGCAAATCGGACACCAACTTCCTGGTCGATTACGGCGTCGGCCTCAAGTACTTCTTCACCGACGACCTGGCCTTGCGCGGCGACGTACGCCATATTCTTGCCTTTGGCGACCCGGATAATAACTTTACCTATACCGCCGGCCTGACTTACCTGATGGGAGGTAAAGCCAAGGAAGCCCCTAAGCCCCTCCCCCCCATCGACAGTGATGGAGACGGGGTAACGGACGTTCATGATCTTTGCGCCGACACCCCGCCAGGAACTGTGGTCGATGGGGCCGGTTGTCCACTGGACACGGATGGTGACGGTGTTTACGACGAACTCGACCAGTGCCCTGCCACTCCTGCAGGAGTGGCTGTAAGCACCATCGGCTGCCCCCTGGACAGCGATGGAGACGGCATCTACGACTACCTTGATGAATGCCCTGAAACCCCAATCGGATTGACCGTGGACGACAAGGGCTGCTCACCAGACAGCGACGGAGACGGCGTTTACGACGACAAGGATGAGTGCCCCGACACCCCGGCTGGCTTAATGGTGGATGACAAGGGCTGCCCCATCTCCATCACCCTCTCCATTGAGTTCGATGTCGATAAATCCGACATCAAACTCAGCTATCACGGCGAACTAGCCAAGGGCGCGGCCTTTATTGACAAATACTCCAACCAAAAAATCCTCGTCGCCGGCCATACCGATTCTACCGGCAACGAACCTTACAACGAAGCTCTCTCCCAGCGCAGAGCCGACAGCGTGCGCGCGCACCTGGTAGAGAACTTCAAGCTGGACGCGGACAAGCTCTTTGCCCGCGGTTTTGGTGAAAAAGCCCCCATTGCCAGCAACGACACCGCCGACGGCCGACAGCGTAACCGCCGGGTCGAGCTATCCTGCTGCGCCATCATTCCCAAATAGAGCGCTACTCATAGCTAATAAAAGGCCAGGCAGCTGACAGACTGTCTGGCCTTTTTCTTTGGGTAACCGCTGAGCAAGGCGTACTCGGCAAACGCCGCACAATTCAACGACAAACCCCCAGCTCCTGCTTTGAGGAACTGGTAGCATCGTCCTGCCCCTGCCTCCCTCTACTTGCCAAACAAATAACTTCATGCCTTGTGCCGCAAATGGAGTGCTGTTTATTCTTGCGAGGGACGCTCCCTCCGCGGCAGTCAGCAAAGGCAGCCCAAAGGCAGCCCAAAGGCTAAGAACCAAAGCCTCTGAAGGCGCTGCACAATAAAAAAAGGGCCTGCCGAAGCAGACCCTTTTGATGATTCCTTTGGCCGATCTTAGAAACGGTACTTCAGACCAACATTGTAGCTCCAGACTTCGATGTCAAGATCAACATTTCTGGCGTTAACTAAACCAGAGAGGTCCATTTCGGTTTCATTGTTGAGGTACATGATATCGACGTTGGCATACAGGTTTTCAGTAATCTTGATGTCGGCACCAACCTTGGCGTTCCAACCGAAGTTGTTGTCAATACTCAGACCAGTCCTTGAAGCTCCAGCACTCAAAGTTTCATCCCAGAAGTACATCCAGTTGACACCAGCACCAACATAGGGGCTGACTTTCCACTGCGGCATAGGGTGATACTTGACGTACAGAGAAGGAGGCAGAATCCAAGTGTCACCGTCAATTACACCACCAGCAACTTCCAGGTCGGCATGAGCAATAGCAGCTACCAGTTCGGCGCTAAAATTGGGAGTGAAGAAATATTCCACCACCAGACCGCCGGTCATGGTGTCTTCAGCTTTCAGGGTCTCAGCGGCCCCTTCAGAATCAAGGTCGATGTCGAGATACATGATCTGAGTACTGACGCTCCAACGCTTGAAATCTTCAGCTGCCATGGCGGTGGACACCATGGAGAAAGCGAATACTACAGCGCACAGTGCGCCAACCAATACTGCCAGTTTGCTTCGGTTCACATTAACCTCCCAAAACTTCCATCATCTTGTTGAACAAAATGAAGCGACCCCTTGCCGCTTCACAAAACAGTCTTCTATCGAAATTTTCACTTTGCGCTAACCCTGTTCTGCCAGCACAACCAGAGAAGCTAATAGCAGTTTTTCTGGCGGACTGTCAACCCTTTAAAAGGCCCGCCCAATCCTTAATGAGCAGCAAATAACGTCGGGAATGGCTCCATCAGTAGAACCCTTTTTCCATAAGCCCTTAGACTCATTAATCATTTCTTCCCACAGTCAAATCGAACTCGGCCCACACCGGACAATGATCCGATGGACGTTCCATGGCACGAATATGGTAATCGATTCCGACACCACTGCAGCAATCTGCCAAAGAATGACTGACTAATAACAGATCAATACGCAAACCCCGTTTAGGCTCTCGGTCAAATCCGCGGCTACGATAGTCAAACCAGCTGAAACGATCATCCAGCAGGGGATTCCCAACACGGAAAGTATCCACCAACCCCCAATCCTGGAGCCTCTGCAGCCACTGACGCTCTTCAGGAAGAAAACAGCATTTACCGGCACGCAACCAGCGCTTGACGTTGTCGGCACCGATGCCAATATCGAGATCGCTTGGGGTCACGTTAAAGTCCCCCATGACCATCAACCGATCGGACGGCTTAAACCGCTGCTGCAGAAAGGCCAATAATTCAGCATAAAAACGCTCTTTGGCTGGAAACTTAACGGGATGGTTGCGACTCTCGCCCTGAGGGAAATAGCCGTTAATCACCCAAAGCTTGCCGCCGTCAGCCAAGGCAAAAGCGGCGGCAAGAAACCGCCGCTGATCGCTTTCGGTGTCTTCAGGGAATCCCTTTTGCACTTCCAAAGGTTCACAGCGAGACAACAATGCCACACCGTAGTGACTCTTCTGGCCGTGATACTGAACCCGATAGCCGAGTTCCTGCACGGCGGCCAGAGGAAAGTCTGCATCCTGCACTTTGGTTTCTTGTAGGCCGATGATATCGGGTCGATGCTGCTCGATCAGTTCCTGCAGCTGATGCAGTCGAGCGCGAATACCATTTACGTTGAAAGAAACAATTTTCACCTGGAAACTCCTTGCCTATCTAATGAATGCCCTTGCTCAATGACTTCGGATTATCTCAAGAAAGGCAGCGCCGTAACGCTCCAGCTTACGCCGCCCCACCCCGTTTATTTCCAGCAGGGCCGATTCATGAGTCGGACAGACACTGGCCATCTCTGCCAAGGTGGCATCGCTGAACACCACAAAGGGAGGCACATGGTCACGATCCGCTAATTGTTTGCGTAACGCCCGTAATGCCTCGAACAGCTCGGGATCGGCCTGATAATCCACCGCCCCCTTGCGAGACGGCTTTTTCGTCCCAACTACCCTCACCCGAGGCCGGGCCAGTCTCACCGTTTCATCGCCGCGCAACAGGGGACGGGCTGCGGCTGTCAGCTTGAGAATAGAATAGTTGCCTACATCCTGTTCCAGATAGCCGAGATGGATCAGCTGCCGCAACAGGCTACCCCAGACCTCCTGACTCTGACCGCGTCCGATACCGTAGGTGGACAGCCTATCGTGCCCCAACTGACCGATACGTTGATTCTTCGCGCCGCGCAACACATCGATGACATGCCCCGCACCAAAACGCTGACCGACCCGAAACACGCAAGACAAAGCCTTACGGGCATCTTCGGTGGCGTCATAGAGATCCGGAGGATCAAGGCAGATATCACAGTTTCCACAATCGGCATCTAATTGCTCACCGAAATATCCAAGTAGCACCCGTCGTCGACAAAGCTGGGCTTCGGCAAAAGCCACCATGGATTTAAGCTTGTGCAAATCGATGCGCTTTTGCCGATCGTTGCGTCCTTGCTCGATCAGACCGCGGCTAATGGCGATATCGCCATAACCGAACAACAGCAGCGCCTCGGCCGGCAACCCGTCGCGACCGGCACGGCCGGTTTCCTGATAATAGCTTTCGATGTTTTTGGGCAGATCGTAATGGACCACAAAGCGGACGTTGGACTTGTCGATCCCCATGCCGAAAGCCACGGTAGCCACCACCAACAGCAAGTCGTCCTGCAGAAAAGCTTCCTGCACCCGGCGTCGCTCTTCATCGCCAAGTCCTGCATGATAGGCGGCGGCGGACAATCCTGCTTGCTGAAGCTTCTTCGTCACCTCTTCGACCCGCTTGCGGCTTAGCGCATAGACAATTCCGGCCTGCCCCTTCTGTCGACCGAGAAAATCCATCAACTGGCGAGCAGGTTTACTCTTTTCCACCACCGTATAGCGAATATTGGGCCGATCAAAGCCTGCGATGAAACTAGCGGCATCATTCAACCCAAGGCGCTGCAAAATCTCTTCCCGGGTCTGGGCATCCGCCGTTGCAGTCAGGGCGATCAGCGGTACTTCGGGAAAGAGCTTTCGCAACTTTCCAAGCTGAACATACTCCGGGCGAAAATCATGTCCCCACTGGGAGACGCAATGCGCTTCATCGATAGCGAACAGGGCCACAGGAAACTGCCGCAACCGCTCCAGGAAACCTTCACTCATCAATCGTTCTGGAGCGACATAGAGCAAGTCGAGTTGTCCGTCGTGCAGCTGTGCCAGAACTTGACGGGCTTCGGCACTGCGTAGGGAAGAATTATAAAAGGCCGCGCGCACACCGTTGACCCGCAAGGCATCGACCTGGTCTTTCATCAAACTGATCAAAGGGGAAACAACGATGGCGGTTCCGGGGCGATGCAAAGCAGGTAGTTGGTAACAGATCGACTTGCCGCCGCCGGTAGGCATGAGCACGAAAGCACTCTCGCCGGCGATCAGCCCCTCGACAATCTGCTGCTGAAAAGGCCGAAAAGACCGATACCCGAAGACGCTATGCAGGGTACTCAG
>LGVF01030415.1_pt2 | contig 24819 bp, 20 predicted proteins | sample 469901 | NCBI WGS metagenome assembly LGVF01 (sample SAMN03893561, study PRJNA290197) | marine sediment metagenome | material: sediment; isolation source: combined push core samples #3730, #5133, and #5579 collected at Hydrate Ridge | place: Pacific Ocean: Hydrate Ridge
GGGGGGCGGGGTCAAGATGTCCTCAGTCGGTCGGATCATCAGGGCCGCTGTCGAGTCGATGGGCTTTCATCAGATTGGTGGTGCCGTGGGCTGCTAAGGGGCTGCCCATGGTGATGATCACCAGATCTCCTCGAGTCAGTACGCCCGCTTCAAGGACCGTNNTTTTCCAGTGAACGGATCTGGGCCTCGGTGTCCCCCTGAAAATCGACTTGCAGGGAGCGGACGCCGGCATAAAGGGTCAGCCTGCGGCGCACGCTGCGCGAAGGGGTGATGGCGTAAACGGGGTTGGCCGGGCGGTAGCGGGCCACTCGGGCGGCGGTGGCGCCGGTCTGGGTGAAAGCCAGAATCGCTGAGGCCTCGATACTGGCCGCAGTACGGCAGGCCGCCTCGCCAATGGCATCGGACAGGCTGCGTGAGCCGCTGTCGGCAGGATAGAAATTGAAGATCGAGCTGTGCAGTGTAGGATCGTTTTCAACTCGTTGCGCCATGCGGTCCATAAAAGCGACGGCTTCCGCAGGATATTGCCCCACAGCCGTCTCCGCTGAAAGCATAATCGCGTCGCTGCCGTCGATAATAGCGTTGGCCACATCGGAGGCTTCGGCCCGGGTCGGTCGTGGCTGGCTGACCATGCTCTCGAGCATCTGGGTGGCGGTAATCACCGGTTTGCCCGCTTCGCGGCACTGGCGGATAATCTGTTTCTGTATCAGCGGTACCTGCTCCGGGCCGATTTCAACTCCCAGATCGCCCCGGGCCACCATGATGGCGTCTGACACTTCAAGGATCGCCGTAAAATCGGCGACGGCCTGGGGCTTTTCGATCTTGGCGATAATCGGCAGGTCGGCTTGCAGGTCGGCGAGATGCTTCTTGAGGGCCTGTACATCGGCTGCCGTGCGAACAAAGGACAGGGCCAGGTAGTCGAGGTCTGCGGTAATGGCGAAGTCGATGTCCCTTCGGTCCTGCTCGGTAAAGGCCGGTAGCGACAGTCGGGTTTCGGGCAGATTGACGCCCTTGCGACTCTTCAGCAAGCCGCCGCTGCGCACCCGGCAGCGAACATCGCCGGCGGTGATGGCGACGACCTCCAGTTCAATCAGGCCGTCATCAAGGAGAATGCGCTGGCCCACCTGAACCTCGCTGGCCAGTGGGGCAAAACGCACCGGAATGCGTTGTCGATTGCCTGTCATCTCGTCCGTCGAAAGAAGCAGTTCCTGGCCTTCTGATAGCGCTACCGCATCGTTCTCCAGGTCTCCGACACGTATTTTCGGTCCCTGCAGGTCGCCGATAATGGCCACTGCCCGTTGACGTTTTTGTGAAAGACGCCGAATGCGCTCAACAACTCTGGTCTTGCTGGCATGGTCGCCGTGAGAAAAGTTGAGGCGAAAAATGTCGGCGCCGACCTCCATCAGCCTCTGCAGTTGTGCTTCCGATTCGCAGGCGGGACCGACGGTGGCGACGATCTTGGTGTGGCGGACAATAGGCATTGAAATATCCTGTGAAAAGAGTCCGGTGCGTTATTGAAAGCAAAAAGGACCCTGCCGGCGAGGGAGGGTCCTTTTTATGAATGTATGCTGCGCTTACTCTAATGGTGGTAGCGTCCCACGCGCTCTGTGTGTGCTTTGCTCGGGCCGCGGTGGCAGCGAAAGCAGGGCTCTTCGGAGATTTTTTGCTGCTGCATGGGCGAATCTTGCTCTGGCAGGATAGACTCTTCTGTCTGCCAGGAATACCTGCCGCTTTCATCGCTTAAAGTTGCCGGGGTGTAGGCAACTGTCCAGTTGGCGTTAATCGGTACCGTATGGCACTGATCGCAGCCCCCCGGAGGCGGAATGGCTTTCCAGGCGGTGAACATGGCGCATCCACAGAGGGCGATTGCCGCGAATACGGCAAAACCGAATTTTTTCATACTGAACAAAACCTCCAAAGTAGATGTTGTATCTGCTTGAAACTATAGCATAGCCAGCGGGTCAGGCAAATGCCAAAGTCGCGGTAAGAACATTGCGGCCGACGGTGAAATGCTGGCAAAATCAGCTGCCGGGAAAAGGTGGTCGAATTAGTGTCCAGGCTGTTTTGTTGGCTGACTTGTCTCGCGGCTAAAGGAGGGGCGTCTGCCCTGCAGCGGATATTTATAAACCAGACAATGAAACAATGTCTTATCTTCCCCTGTGCCCTGTCTTGGGCGCTGTGAAAGATTGCCTGGAGCGGGAAGAGGTTGCTTGTTTTGCTCTAAAGGCTTAGGCTGGGGTTCCCGTCGGCGAAGTCTTGGGCGGTCAAAAATGAATTGAAAAACTTAAATATAATGAGGTGTTTAAGGGGAAGACCTGTTGCGAGAGAGGGGTGTCTTTGCAACACCAAAATATTTGAGCGTTGCTTAATGTTCCGAAATGGGGCACATTGATACAAAACAGTCTGGTTGCAATTTAGCGAAAATGTGGTTTTATTTCCTCTGTAAGAACGGGTGCCATTAAATAAACAGCTTGCATTTTTCGGGTTGTTGTGGCATCGATATTGCGAACAGATTAAAACAATGGTTTATTTTCGAACGGTCGGAGCCGAAAAGTTATTTGCCAGTGGAAAAGCGTAGTGTCCAGATTGATCCCGGTAGGGAATTTTATTTGGTTGCTGCGTCACGTGGGGTGCAATCTGGCACTATGGCTTGAGGTATCTCCCGATCGAAATGTGTGAAGCAGGCCAGCAGTATTAAGAGGCAGAGACATCCAGTTGTTGGGGTGCAGGCGCAGTCCTTACCGGGTACGGGATAGATGGCCTGCCAGTTCGTTGTCAGAGAGCAAACCCCTTGCTATGTTTTTTTGCAGTGGTCGCTGTTGCGATTGGACGGATGTGTTGCTGCCTTTGGCCGGTATCGATTGTTCAGAGCCGTTGCTGTTGTTTTTTTAGTCCTATTGGTCGGTTACCGTTTGGGAGAGCGGTCGGTCTGGGGGGGGCGGACGATGGCATGAAGCGGTCGAGGGTTGGTATCGGGCAGGGTCTGCCGTTGTAGTGGACTAGGAGCGCTGTATTCATTCAACAACTGTATGGGAGGAAAGTAAATGACACCTGCAATTCTGGTTATGATCAGTATGATGTGGATTCCTTTGGGACTGCTTTTTCTCGGCAAGGGCGAAGCCAAGAGCTGTGGTTTCATGACCTCACTTGTCGGCATAATGACGCTGATCGCGGCGTTCTACCAAAGCGCCAACGCTGACCTGTTTACCGGTGCTGCTCTGTTTGTATTCGGCATTCTCTACCTTTCGGTCGGTTATGCCCTGTTGACTGGCGTCGAAGATATGCGGTCAATAGCCAACGCGGCTCTGGTCGTGGGTTTAGTGTGCGCCATCTCGTCCTACATGCTTTTCACCGGCACGGCGAATGTCGCCCCAGTTAACTACTTAGGCTTTATGTTTGCAGCGTTTACGGTTCTTTGCGTAGCGGTGTTCGGGAATGGTTATGGTAAGATTTCGGCTCCTGTCGTGGCTTGGTTGCTGATCGTTGAGGCCTTGGTCTGTCTGATCCTGCCGGCCTACACCCTGATGGGCTCAGGAACCCTGCCTTTCTAAAGAAGTCTCGTCTGCCGGCGATGTTTGCCGGATGATGAACAACAATGAACAACAAAAAGCCCCGCTTCGGATGAAGCGGGGCTTTTTGTTGTCATTTTTAGCCAGCCGACAGGCTTAGGTTCTCCCTCGTTCTTAGAGCCGAATGATCCCTGCGGCCCAGGTGAAGCCGGCGCCGAAAGCGACCACCCCGACCAGGGCCCCGGTCTCAACGACACCGTTGCGGCGGGCTTCGTCCAAGGCGATGGGAATCGAAGCGGCGGAGGTGTTGCCGAAGCGGTCGACATTGACATAGGTCTGTTCGGCGCTGATTTTGAGCCGCTTGGCCAAGGCTTCAATGATGCGCAGGTTGGCCTGGTGAGAGATCACCAGATCTAGCTGGTCGCTGGTCATGTCGGCTTGTTTGAGGGCTTTTTTCATGGCTTTGCTCATGGCAACTACCGCATGGCGAAAAACCTCTTTGCCTTCCATGCGCAGGGTATGAATCTTTTCCGGAACGTTTTCCAAAGTCGGCATGTTGATGCAGCCGCAACCGGCATTGTACAAGAGGTTGCTGTAACTTCCGTCGCTGCCGATATGGGTCGAAATAATACCCCGCTCATCCTGGCTCGGTCCGAGCACTACGGCTCCGGCTCCGTCCCCGAATAGTACGCAGGTATTACGGTCCTCCCAGTCAACCATTGAGGTCAGGATTTCAGCGCCGATCACCAGAGCGTGGCGATAGGTCTGGCTGCGCAACATGCCGTCAGCGATCTGCAAACCATAGATGAAGCCGGAGCAGGCTGCTGAGATGTCAAAAGCGGCAGCATTTTTGGCTCCGAGCAGTTCTTGAATAAAACAAGCGGTGGCCGGAAACTTCATGTCGCCGGTAACAGTGGCGAGAATGATGAGGTCGATATCTTTCGTCTCAAGGCCCGCGTCTTCGATAGCTTTGCGGGCTGCTTCAGCGGCCAGTTCGGAAAGGGGAGCACCCTTTTCGGCTATATGCCGCTCACGAATTCCGGAGCGCTCAACAATCCACTGGTCGTTAGTGTCGACAATTTTTTCCAGATCGGCGTTTGTAAGAATTTTATCCGGCACGGCACGGCCGCTACCGAGAATCATGGTCTGAGGTATGTTAGTCATCTTGCTCTCCTGACAAAGACGTTAAAAAGCACTGCCAAAGTAGCACGTTTACCTCTTCCCCTCAAGGGGGCGGCAGATTTTTTAAACCTGCACGGTCGCTTGTTTGACATGACCAAACCCAGCCTCGGTTAAGCCCTTTGCGAAAGCTTCAAACGTTGGGGGCTTTTCGGCCGCTGGTAACGCTGGCCAGCAAGGTGCTGTCGATGGAGCGCAGGTGCAGATCCTGCTGTGGGAAAGGGATTTCTACGGTGGCCAGACGGAATTGCTCGTCGATGGTCAGCAGTAAGTCGCTTTTTACCGCCAGACGCATATTGATATCGGCTACCCATACGCGCAGTTCAAAATCGAGGGAGCTGTTGCCAAAAGCGGTGAAGATAATTGAAGGCGCCGGAGTGTCGAGAACTTTGGGGTGCCGATCGGCGCATTCCTTGAGAATGGTCAGTACCAGGGGCACGTCGCTGCCGTAAGCCACACCAACAGGAACAACCACCCGACTCTGTTCGCTGGACAGAGTCCAGTTGATGACCTTCTGCGAAATCAGATCCGAGTTGGGTACGATGATTTCTGACAGATCAAAGGTTTCGATGGTGGTAGAGCGTAATCCAATTTTTCGAACGAGGGCCCATTCGCCGTCGATCATAACCATATCGCCGACCTTGATGGGTCGCTCGAAAAGCAGAATTAGGCCGCTGACAAAGTTATTAACGATATTCTGCAGACCGAAACCGATACCGATGCCAAAGGCGCCAGCCAAAACCACAAAGTTCTGCGGGGTCACCCCCAGCAGGCTCAAGGCAAAAATCAGACCGATAAGTACCACGCTATAATGCAGCAGTTTTTTGATCGAATCACGAATGCCCCGGTCGATGGCGCTGCGTGGGAAAAATTCGCTGTCGAGCAAGGCTCGCAATAGCCAGGAAAACTGTATTGTCGCATAGAAGGCTACCGCGGCAAGCAGCACCATGTAGGCCGTCACGCGCGTTTCTCCGAGGGTGATTCCTGTCTGCATGAAGGTCGTCCAGGCCTCTCCGGTTGATTCGAAGACTCCCCAGCTCCAGATCACCAGCAGATAGAGGGTGGCGTAGCCCATAAAAGTGAGGCGCAAAATCTTTTTAAGCTGGGCGAGTAGTTCATCGCCGAAACGGCTGAAAAAGGATTGGCGGCGAAAAAACGGCTGACCGAATAGATAGTCGAGACCGCCGCGGCCCAGGCGGATGCCCATCGTGGCGAACAGACCGAGAAAGACGGTTTTATTGGAGGATTCGAAAAGCCGTGAAGAGAGGTTATTAAAGCCGCCGAACTGGGCCAAAAAGGCCAGGGACAGGATGATTGCCCCGAGGCGCAAGGCCAGGACAAATCCGTCCGATTTGCCGAGGCTTCGTCGGAAGCGCGCAGCCAGTATCAGCAGAAAGGGAATTCCGCCTACGCAGAGCAGGGTCAGGTAGAGTCGGTACAGCGGCACCGGCAGGGCAATGATCTGCAAGGCGGTAGAAATGACCAGTAAGGCGGCCATCAGGTAAACCATCAGGATTTTGCAGCGGCTTTTCAGCAACCCGGAAACCAGAATGGCGGAAGAAAAGGCCGCCAGGCCTACAAGCAGTAACCGGAGTTGGCCGGGGGGGGCGCCATATAAGGGGCTGAGCACTGCGACAGCGACAAACACCCCGGTCGCCAGCGGGTGCAGGACGATGAACCGCCATTCTTCCGATACCCGTACCTTACCCCGTTTAAAAATAATAAACCAAGCCAGGCCGGCCGCGAGCAATAACTGCAGGGCCGCGACATGTCCTTTCTGCCTGAGAAAGTCCTGGCCGAGGGGAACGACCTGGCGCAGGTTTTTTTGCGCCTCAATCAGCAGGTCTCGGTTGAACTGGCGGTAAAAGTCTGGACTAGTAAAGGACTTTTCGGTTTTTTCAAAGGTTTCGCCGCGCATAACCTGGAGCATTTCATCGATTTTGGTCCACGAGAGCTGGTTATGCTCCTGTAATTGAATGACTGAATTTTGCAGCGAAACCAATGGCTTGCCGGATTCCGCAATCTGTTCGAGGATGCTGGCAATAGTGTTGGCGGCTTTGGCAAAAGCCTCTTTCTGATCCTCGAGCAGGCCGGGGGGGGCTGTCTGGCTCCACTGTGCCCAGAAGACCTGCTGCTCCTGCCAGCTCTGGCGCAGGCCATCCAGTTCAACCAGCCGGGCGGAAACAGCGTCCAGCAGTTCTGCAAGATCCTTCTTTTGTTCCGCCACATGTTCGTGGCCTGCGAGCAGCCGGTCGAAGCTCCAGCCGTCGGTTTCGAACTGAGTGATGCCCTGGGAAAGCTTCTCTTGTACCAGGCTGGCCAGGGCCAGGGGCTTGGCAAAGGATTCCGTTTCAGTCAGCGCGCCGAATTGATTTTGCACGGCGGCGGCTTTTTGATTCAACAGTGCCAGCCGCGGAATGATTTCGATGACTCCAGGCAGGGGCAGCGGCTCCTTGGGCTCCACCGTTTCGGCGGAAAACACCAGCGTAGGCAGCAAGATCAGCAGAAGCAGAAAGCCGTATGTGCCGGTCAGAATTTTCATAAACCATCTCCAGACGAAGAAAGAATACAACGGTCAGTTTGCTATCCGATTTTCGCGAGCCATTTGGGCAGGTGTCCCTGCGTATAGTTTAATGGCAAGCTTCCTGTCTGCCAGGAAAAATCGCATCGGTCGAGACTGTAACCGCTTGTTCTGGTTTAAGTTGGAATCCTATCAACTGCCGTAGACTTGCATTTTGTGCCGGCCTGTTAGAATTAAGATTATCGAACAGTTGATGGCGTCGCAAAAAGCCCGACCTACGGCGTTACGGCGTTTTTTCAGGACCTCGACATATTACATATTAGATGTATGCCATCACCCCTGAAAAAACACCAAGCCTTGTAGGACGAAATTTTTGTTTAGCCATCCTGTAAGTTTTTGCGAGTGCATCAACAGTTAGCTCGTTTGCCTAACCGTTGTCAACGGTCTCCAACAAGGCTTCTGTAGGATCTGCAACAACCCTAAATATTGCCCCTTGGAAAGAGGCGCTTATGGCCGAGCATGATGCCAATTATGGCCAAGTCGTTGCGGTCCGCGGCGGCGTGGTGGATGTACGCTTCAGCGACAAGCTGCCGCACCTCAGGTCCCTGTTGCTGGCCGGGGAGAAGCAGGATGTTGTTATCGAGGTGGCTCTGCATCTGGGAGAGCATCTGGTGCGCGGTACGGCCCTTACCCCGACCCACGGTCTGGCCCTGGGGGCGCCGGTTCGAGCCACGGATCAACCCCTGACCGCACCGGTGGGCAAGGGTATTCTGGGTCGGGTGTTTAATGTGTTCGGCCAGCCTATCGACCAGCAGGACGCCGTCGCCAACACTCTGCTCCGTTCGGTCCATGGTCGGCCTCTGGAACTGGCCGAACGGGCCACCAAGGCAGAAATTTTTGTTACCGGAATCAAGGCCATCGATGTGCTGGCTCCGCTGGAGCGGGGCGGTAAGGCCGGTCTGTTCGGCGGGGCCGGGGTCGGCAAAACCGTGCTCATCACCGAACTGATTCATAACATGGTCGGTCAACACGAAGGCGTGTCGATTTTTTGCGGTATTGGCGAGCGTTGCCGGGAAGGCGAAGAGCTCTATCGGCAGATGCAGGATTCCGGGGTGCTCGATAGTACGGTGATGGTCTTCGGCCAGATGAACGAACCGCCTGGCGCCCGTTTTCGGGTCGGTCTGGCGGCGGTGACTATGGCGGAATACTTTCGCGACGATCTTGGTCAGGATGTGTTGTTGCTGGTAGATAATATATTCCGCTTCATTCAGGCCGGCATGGAACTCTCCGGGATGCTCGGCATGATGCCATCTCGCCTCGGTTACCAGCCGACCATGGCCACCGAACTGGCCGAACTGGAGGAGCGGATCGGCAATACTCGGCGCGGCGCCATCACCTCAATCCAGGCGGTTTATGTGCCGGCCGACGATTTCACCGATCCAGCCGCTGTGCACACCTTTTCCCATCTGTCGGCTTCTATCGTCCTGTCCCGTAAACGGGCCGGGGAAGGTCTCTATCCCGCCGTCGATCTGCTGAACTCCGGCTCCAAGATGCTGACCCCCACCGTGGTGGGCGAACGGCACTATGCCCTTGCCCGAGCCGTCCGACAGACCCTGGCCGGCTACGAAGAGTTGAAGGATATCATCGCCATGCTCGGCTTTGAGGAGCTCGCCTGGGAAGACCGCCGCACGGTGATGCGAGCTCGGCGTCTGGAGCGGTTTTTTACTCAACCCTTTTATACCACCGAACAGTTCACCGGCCTGGACGGACGGAGTGTCGCTCTGGAAGAGGCATTGACTGGTTGCGAACGAATCCTCAACGATGAATTCAACGAGGCCCCGGAACAGCTGTTGTTCATGATCGGGGGGGTGGATGAGGCAGACCGGCGCCTGCAGGAGGCTGGGCAGGCGCAACAGGCCGACTCATGATGCTCAAGGTGTTGGTTCCTACCGAGGTGCTGTTGGAGCGGCAGGTTGCCAGTCTGACGGCCGAGGGACAAAGCGGGTCCTTCTGCCTGCGCCCCCGGCATATTGATTATGTTGCCCCTCTGGTGCCGGGCCTGCTCTATTTCGTTGAGGAACAGGGTGGCGCAGAGGGTTTTGTCGCCATCGATCAGGGAGTGCTGGTCAAATACGGCTCGCAGGTTACCGTTTCGGTGCGCAATGCCGTGTTCGGCTCGCGGCTGGAAGATCTGTTGAACATTGTCGATGAGCGTTTCGGTGTCATGGGCGACCAGCAGCGTATGGTCCGGTCGGCCATGACCCGATTGGAAGCCGATTTTTTGCGCCGTTTCATGGAGTTGAGATGAATCCTGATAAACAGCCGGGCGATGGAGGGAAACCCCTTGCGGAGGAACAGTTTCGCCGTCGGCTGGCCGCCCGACGCAGCAGGTTTCTTCGGGCCAGACAGCAGGGGGAACGTCCGGCCTGGTTCGGGCTCGGCATGTTCGGCCTGGTGGGATGGTCAGTGGCTATTCCGACGGTGAGTCTGACGGCGCTGGGCGTCTGGGTCGATCGGCGCTGGCCCGGGCCGTATTCCTGGGCCCTGATGCTGCTGGTGATCGGTATGGCCCTCGGTTGCCTCAATGCCTGGATCTGGGTGAGCCGCGAGCGTCGGGACATTGAGGGGGACCGCAGTAGGCCTCTAAAGGAGGAGCAAGATGATCGGGACTGATCTGACCGGACTGGTCATAGCCTTTGTCGCCGGTGCCGCTATGGGGGCCGGTTACTTTGCCGGGCTGTGGCTGACCCTTTGTCACATGGCCAAAGCCTCTTCGCCCTACCGACTCTACGGCGTAAGCCTGCTTCTGCGGTTGACCTTGCTGCTGGGGGGCTTCTATCTGCTGGCGATTCGAGGTTATGGGGGGCTGTTGGTGGCCGCTGTCGGCTTCATGGTTTCCCGCCAGTTGTGGCTTATCTCCAAAAGATCCCGAGGGGGGCAATCGGCGCCCGTCAACCACAAGGACCCATAATGGAACTCAGCCCCGATGGGATTATCCTCTGGCAGGCAGGCTTCGCCAAGCTCAACATCACCATTGCCCTGACCTGGCTGAATATGCTGCTGCTGACGGTCGGCTCGGTGCTGGTGACCCGGCGTTTGCGGGATGACGACAAACTTAGCCGCTGGCAGAATCTGCTTGAAGTGCTGGTCGCCGGCATCGAACAGCAGATCGCAGATATGGGGTTGTCTCCACCCCGGGAGTTTCTGCCCTTTCTCGGCACCCTATTTATTTTTGTGCTGTTTGCCAATCTGCTGGCGGTGGTTCCGGGCTATCGGCCGCCGACCGGTTCTCTGTCGACCACCGCGGCCTTGGCGATCAGTGTTTTTGTCGCGGTGCCTTGGTGGGGGATTCGGCGTCGTGGTTGGCGCGGCTTTTTCGGGCTCTATATCAAACCCTCGATCTTTATGCTGCCTTTCAATGTTCTCGGCGAACTGTCGCGCACCCTGGCCCTGGCGGTGCGGCTGTTCGGCAACATCATGAGTGGCAGCATGATCGCTGGGATTCTGCTGTCGATCACGCCGCTGTTTTTTCCGGTGGTCATGCAACTTCTCGGACTGATCACCGGCGTTATCCAGGCCTATATCTTTGCCATTCTGGCGGCGGTCTATATCGCCGCTGCAGCCAAGGTGCAACTGGTTCGGGAAATTGCCGGACAAGGAGGTTTACATGGATAGTCTCGGATGGGTGGCCGTTGCCTCAATTATTTCGGCCGGGCTGTGTATCGCTATTGGCGCCATCGGACCGGCTCTCGGCGAAGGCCGGGCTCTGGCTCAGGCCCTTAGCGCCCTGGCCCAACAGCCCGATGAAGCCAATACCATCACCCGCACCCTGTTTGTCGGGCTGGCGATGGTTGAATCGACGGCCATCTACTGTTTTGTCGTTGCCATGATCCTGCTTTTTGCCAACCCCTTCTGGCAGCACTTTATCGGCTTGGCCGCGGGAGGCTAGGCTATGCTCATCGACTGGTTTACCGTCGCGGCACAGACCTTCAACTTTCTGTTGCTGATCTGGCTGTTGAAACGGTTTCTTTACGGACCGATTCTGCAGGCCATGGACCGCCGCGAGGCCCGGATCGCAGGCCGTCTGCAGCAGGCTCACCAAGAGCAGGAGGCCGCTAGGAATGAGGCAACTGAATATCGGCGCCTGAATCGGGAGCTGGAAGAAGGGCGCGCCGAACGGCTGCGGGAGGTCACTGAGGAAGCCGCCCAGCACCGTAAGCAGCTCATCGATGAGGGGCGGGCCGAAGCCTCGACCCTGGCGGAGGCTTGGAAGGCAGCGGTCTGCCGGGATCGGCAACGGTTCATGGCCGAGCTGAAAAAGCGTGTCGGTAGCGAGGTGTTGCAGATTACCCGTAAATCCCTCAACGATCTTACGGGGTGCGACCTGACCACCCTGTTGGTAGAACGTTTTGTCGCCCGATTAGCCGCTTTGGAACAGGAACAGCAGGCAAGCTGTCGGACGGCGGCGGAAAAATCCGGGATCCTGGTCCGAAGCGCGGGAGCGCTGGACGAAACCATCCGTCGCAATCTCGAAACCGAACTGCGCAAGGTACTCGGCCAAGACCTGGCCATCAGCTATTGCACCGAAGAAGAAATGCCCCTTGGCATTGAACTGATCCTTGGCGGCCTGAAATTATCCTGGGGAGTGGACAGTTACTTTGCCGAACTGGAGCGGCAGATCGGACTGCAACTCGAGGAGGCTGGCGGGACAGTAGAGGATTCCGGGAGGAGTCTATGAGTGTTTATAGCGGCTTGCTGGACGAAACCCTCGGGGTTCTGCACCAGACCCTGACTACCATGGAGCCGCAGCTACGGGTACAGCACGTCGGGCGGCTTGCCTATGTCGGTCGGGGTATCGCCCGGGTTCGCGGTCTGGAGACAGTTTGCAGCGAAGAGCTGCTGGCTTTTCCCGGTGGCGTACTGGGGTTGGCTTTTGACCTCGACTGCCGGGAAATTGGAGTGGCCATGCTCGGTGATTACAGCGCCTTGCAGTCCGGTGACGAGGTGGTCCGCACCGAGCGGGTGCTGGATGTGGCCGTGGGTGAGGGGCTACTCGGCCGGGTGGTCGATCCGACCGGACAGGCGCGGGACGGAGCCGGGCCGGTTCCCTATCACGAGCGGCGGCCGCTGGAACGACCGGCACCGGCGATCATGGAGCGGCTACCGGTGACCGAACCGCTGATGACCGGCATCAAGGTGGTCGATGCCCTGGTCCCCATCGGTCGTGGTCAGCGCGAATTGATTCTCGGTGACCGGCAGACCGGCAAGACCGCCTTGGCCATCGACACCATCATCAACCAGAAGGATAAGGGGGTGCTGTGTGTCTATTGCGCCATCGGCCAGCGGGCGTCTAGTGTCGCTTCGGTGGTGGCGCAGTTGCAAGAGCAGGGGGCCATGGATTACACCACGGTGGTGGTCGCCGAAGGGGATGAGCCGCCGGGCCTGCAGTATATCGCCCCCTATGCCGCCACCTCCATTGCTGAATATTTCATGGAGCGGGGGCGGGACGTGCTGGTAGTTTACGACGATCTGACCCGTCATGCCCGGGCCTATCGTGAAATTTCCCTGCTGTTGCGCCGTCCCCCTGGCCGGGAAGCCTTTCCCGGCGATATCTTCTATATCCATTCGCGGCTGCTGGAGCGGGCAACCCGGCTCAAAGAGCAGAGGGGCGGCGGCTCCCTGACGGCCTTACCGATTATCGAAACCGAAGCGCAGAACCTTGCCGCCTATATCCCCACCAATCTGATTTCCATCACCGACGGTCAGATCTATCTGTCCCCCGGTCTTTTTCAGAAGGGGTTGTTGCCGGCCGTCGATATCACTCGCTCGGTCTCCCGGGTCGGCGGTAAAGCTCAGCTACCTGCCTACCGCGCCGTGGTCGGCGATCTGCGGCTGTCCTATGCGCAGTTCACTGAATTGGAAACCTTCGCCCGCTTCGGAACAAGGCTCGATGATGCGACCCGCCAACTGCTGAACCGCGGCCGGCGAGTACGGGCCGTACTCAAGCAGGGCCAGTGTGCTCCGCGCACGGCCGTCGAGCAGGTGATGGTTTTGCATGCGGTCAATTGTGGTCTTTTCGATGAAATTGCCGAATCGGACATGGCCCAGGCCGAAGACCGGGTATGCGAGGCGCTGGTGCTGCTGCCGGAGATCGCGGCTCGAATCGAGGGAGGCGAAAAACTTGCGAAAGACGATTTGCTGTCGTTGCAACAAGCCGCCGCCGGGGCTCTGAAGGAGACCCCATGAGTCAGGCCCTGCTGGCGCTGCAGCGGCGCATTCGCAGCGCCGATGATCTGTATACCGTGGTGCGTACCATGAAGACCATGGCGGCAGTCAATATCCATCAGTACGAACGATCGCTACGCTCTCTGGACGGTTATTACCGGACCGTGGAAATGGGCTTGCAGGCCGTTTTGCGTGATCGACCGCTGCTTGGATCGATCAAGCGGCCCCGCCAGACGGTGTTGCTGGTCTTCGGTTCGGACCAGGGAATGGTCGGACGTTTCAACGAACTTGTACTCGATGGGGTTGAAACAATTTATCGCCAGGTGTGCCAGGAGGGGGGCCGCTGCTTGGTTTGGGCGGTGGGTGAAAAAGCGGCAGCGGGGATCGCTCAACGTCTTGAGGAGGCGGAGGAATTCTTTCGTCAACCCTCCTCGGCCCAGGCAATCACCGAGGTTGTGCAAAAGGTGCTGCTATGCTTCGAGGCTTGGCGCAGCCAGCACGGTGAAACCCGTTTGCTGCTGTTTCATAATGCCCCCGCTAAGGCCACCCATTATGAACAACTGCAGGTGGATCTGCTGCCTCCCGATGATCAGTGGCTCGCCACCATGAGTGGCCAGCGGTGGCCGGGGCGCTGTCTGCCCCTTTACTCCCCACCCTGGCAGCCCCTGTTTGCCGCTCTGATCGCCGAGTATCTTTTCGTTTCGCTGTTTCGAGCTTTTGCCGCGTCCCTGGCCGCGGAGAACGCCGCGCGGTTGGCCGCTATGCAGCGGGCCGAAAAAAATATCGACGAGATGCGCACGGCCTTTCGCGCAGATTATCATACCCTGCGCCAGAACAGCGTGACCGAAGAATTGTTTGATGTGATTGCCGGTTTTGAGGCTCTGGTTGATGTCCAGGACGACAGCGAGTTGTGAATTTGAGGGGCTTATAAATACCGACCTATAAACCTAACAAAGTTTGATGGATGATTTGGAGCTTGGCCGACAAGACCGGCGGGTCGCGTCCCGCCAGACGCCATGCTTTTGTCCAGGCCAACAAAAGTAAGCAAAAATGGCCGCCACTGCGTGGAGCATGCTGTCATGCTGGTACGGAGAAGGCTAAAATCCCTTGAGCCATCTCCCTGCTGCAGCAATTTCTTTGCGCGGGCCCTCTTCTGAAAGTTGATAGCTAAAATGATCGGTCCGTTTCTCTTCCCAACAGTGATCGAAGGTGTTGCTGGGTTTTAAAACCAACAACGCATCTGCAATACCGCTACGTTACCCTCTGTCGTCCCGCTATTGCTTGATCCCCAGTTTTTCCATCATCTCTTCCACTTCTTCGTAGCCTTCCTGATACAGATTTTCTTCCTCCGGCGCCAGATGCAGCAACAGACGCAGAAACTCACCGGCATGGACTCGTTCCTCATCGGCGATATCGATGAGCACTTCCTTGGCCAGGACATCGTCTGTCGCTTCGGCAAGTTGCATGTAGAGTTGAATCGCTTCGTATTCGGCTGAGACCATGAAGCGGATGGCCCGAACAAGTTCAGCTTGGCTGAGCTTGCGGTCGATTGTGTTGCCGCTGAAAGGGTGACCAAATTCCGGCATGAGATACCTCCTTGTGAGGGCCCGGCCCCGGCTGTTGCCGGGGCCGTACCGTGTCGGTGCTCTCTTTTATGGATACCCTTCAGGGGGAGGTTGTCAAGGGAGGCAAGTCAGAATCAGATCGTGCCGCCGGGCGGCCGATAGGAGAAGTCGCGAAAATTGACCCGAAAGAAGAGGCTGTAGAGGACCGGCACCAGACCCAGGGTCAGAATGGTAGCAAATAGCAGCCCGAAGATGATGGAGATGGCCATCGGTTCCCACATGGGGCCCCCGCTCAGCCACAGGGGCAGCAGGCCGCCCATGGTGGTCGCCGTGGTCAGCAGGATCGGCCGCAGGCGGCGCTGGGCCGATTCAAGAATGGCCGAGGCCGGATCCTGCCCGTGTTTGTCGATCTCAATATTGATGCGATCAATGAGCACGATGGCGTTATTGATAACGATGCCGCACAGGGCGATGATGCCCAGCAGGGTCATAAAGCCGAAATAAGAGCCTGTAACCAGCAGGCCGAATGTGACCCCGATCATACCCAGGGGAATGGTCAGCAGAATGATCAGCGGACGGCGTAGCGAGTTGAACTGGCCGACCAGTAACAGCAGGATCAGCAGCGCGGTCAAGGGCAGATTGACCGCGATCGATTTGTTGGCTTTGCCGGAGGTTTCGATCTCTCCACCGAGCTGGTATTTGTCGCCAAAGGACCAACTGCTGCTCTGCTCTTTCAGCCAGCTGTCGATCTGCTGGCCGATGGCGATGGCATTGGCGCCGCGGTCGATGTTGGATTGTACAGTAACGGTCCGAACCCGGTCGCGGCGAATTATTTTGCCCGGTTGCCAAGCGAGGTTGATGTCTGCCACCTGTTTCAACGGCACCGATTGACCCGTATGCTGCACGTAGATGTTGTGGCTTTCCAGTTTGCCGATATCTTTGCGGTCGGCGGCCACCGAGCGCAGGGTGACGGGAATCAGCTCATCCTCTTCGCGATATTCGGTGGTCTGAATTCCGCTCAGGATCGTCTGCAACGATACGGCGATATCGCGGCTGGTGAGGCCGGCCCGCAGGGCTCGCGGCTGGTTGATCTGCACCACCAGTTTTTTGGTGCGTGCGCCCCAGTCGTCGATGATGTTGCGGGTGCCGGGAATCTTGGCCAATTGTTCCTTGGTCTGCTGGACCAGATCGAAAAGGCGGTCGGTATCCTTGCCTGAAAGGCGTACTTCAACGGGGTTATCGATGGGCGGGCCGAGAATCAGCGGGCGAATCTTCGGCGTCAGGTCGGGAAAGTTGTTCAGACAGTAGGCCTCCAGGCGCGGTATTATTTCTTCTAGATTGTTTTCGCGGCTGGTGCCGTTGATGAGCATATAGGTGTATTCGGGGCTCGGCGCCTCGGGGGAGTAGGGCAGCATATAGCGAGGGGCACCGGAGCCGATATAGCTGACCCAGCTGACCAGGCCTTCCCTGTCCTGTTTCGGGGCAGCCATCAATTCGGCCTGCATGAAGTTTTCGATCTGCTGTACCACCGCTTCCATGCGTTTCAAGGGGGTGCCGACGGGCAAGCGCAGTTCGGCACTGAAGATCGGTTTGTTGTGGGGCGGGAAAAACATCTTCGGCACAAAACGGAAACTGGCCATGGCGACCACGAAAACCAGGATTATTGCAGCCAGGGTCAGTAAACGGTTGCGCAGCATCAACAGCAAAAAATTACGATAGCGGCGGTAAAAGGCGGCGGTGTTGTAGCCGCCCTTCCCGGAGGAAGGCTTGATGCGGATTAGATAGACGCAAAACAGCGGCGTCATGGTCAGCGACAGGATCCAGGAGGACAGCAAGGTGATGGTGACCACCTTGAACAGGGGGGCGGTGTATTCGCCCGTCGACGATTTGGCCAGGTAGATGGGCAGAAAGGCGGCGGCGGTGGTCAGGGAGGAGGTCAGCAGCGGAATCTTCAGCTCTTGCGCCGAATCGATAGCCGCCTCGACGGCCGATTTGCCCTCTCCCATCAGCACCATGATCGATTCGGACATGACGATGGCATTGTCGACTAACATGCCCAGAGCGATGATCATAGCCGCCAGGGACATTTGATCGATGCCGATTCCGAGCAGGCCCATCACCAGCAAGGCCATAATCATGGCCATGGGGATCAGGCTGGATACAGCCAGGCCGGTGCGCAGGCCGAGAAAGACCAGCATTACCACCAGTACAATGACCATAGCCTGCAGCAGGTTGGTGACGAACTCGTCAACCTTGCGTTTAACGTGCTCGGGCTGAAAAGCGACGATATCGAAATCGACGCCGATGGGATAGGCCTGGCGAAAGCGTTCCAGGGACAGCTTGACGTCGTCGCCGAGGGCCAGCATGTCGCCCCCTTCGCGCAGGTTAAGGGCCAGGGTCAGGGACGGTTTGCCCTTATAGTGGACGCGGCTGGTCGGCGGGTCGATATAGTCGCGATGAATGTCGACGATGTCTTCCAGATAGACGACTTCGTCGCGACCGGGCAGGGTGATGACGGTGCGCTTGAGGTCGGCCACCGAATCGAAGTTGCCTGTTGGTTCAAGGACAATCTGCTCCCGGTCGGTAAAGATTTCACCGCCGGGAATGATGATGTTGCGGGCTTCGAGGATGCCTTTGAGCTGAAAGGGCGACAGGCCGAGTTCCGCCAGTCGGGCGTTTTGATATTCGACAAAGATTCGTTCCTGCTGAATGCCTTGAATAGTGACCTTGGCGATGTGCGGACTGAGCAAGAGCTCGTTGCGGCAATCATCGGCAATCTCTTTGAGCTCAGCGTAGCTGAAATCCTCGCCGCTGATGGTGACTATAATGCCGAAGATATCGCCGAATTCATCGTTGACGAAGGGGCCGACCACTTCGTCGGGCAGTTCGCCGGTGGCCCGGGTAACCTTGCGCCGCAAATCGTCCCAGATGGGCCGCATCTCTTTGTTGCGTTCGAGGATATTGACCCAGATAACCGAAACGCCCGGTTTCGACTCGCTCTCGATATAGTCGATCTGGGGGATTTCCTGGATGACCTTTTCCAGCTTGTCGGTAACCAGTTGCTCAACCCGCTCGGGGCTGGCCCCGGGGAAATAGGTCAGTACCTGGGCAACCCGCACCACAAAACCGGGATCTTCGGCGCGGGGCAGGGTGGAAAAATAGAACAATCCGGCCAAGGCGATGACCAGCAGGGCAACCAGAGTGACCCGGTTCTTTTCAATGGCGGAGCGGGTCAGATTCATGGCCGAACCTCGTTGCTGGCCAGAATCTGCACCTGCTGTCCTTCGTGGATACGGCTGATGCCGGCAGTGACGACCAGATCACTGTCTTGTAGCCCGCTGAGCACCTCCAGGCCGTCCGAAGTCAGTTCGCCGACTGTGACCGCCCGCCGGTGGATGACCCCCAGTCCATCCTTGGCGGATTCGACCACAAAGGCAAAGCGCCCTTTACGGTCTTCGCCGATAGCCTCCGGCGCCACCAGAACCGGAATATCGCTACCGGTTTTAGGTAAGAGAAAAGTAATAGCCGCTGCCATTCCGGGACGGATCTGGCTGGAGCTTTGCTCAAGGCGCACGGTGACGGGAAAGGTCGTTGCCTGACCGGTAGCTGAGACGCCGACCTCGGTGACCTTAGCCGCAAACGTCCGTTCAGGTAGGGCATCAAACACGACGCTGACCGGCATGTTCTGTTTGATTTGGGTAATGAGACTCTCCGGAACGGTACAGCCGACCTCTGTCCGCTTGCCTGAGGTCAGCAGTGCCACTATCTGACCTGCGGCAACATTTTCGTTGACCTCGATGGGCACGCTGGCGATGGCGCCAGCGCTGGGAGCGGTAAGCCGGGTGTAACCCCGCTGTGAGCTGGCTAGTTCCAGGCGGGTGTTGCTGGCTCGGACCAACGCTTCGGCCGATTCGTTAGCGGCCCTGGCGGCGTCCAGATCGTTGCGCGAAGCGTTGCGGTTTTCGTACAACCCTCGCACCCGCTCGTAATTGGCTTCGGCGTTGCGGGCCTGGGCGCGAGCGTTGGCCAAGCCCGCTTGCGCCTCCTCCACCTGCAGTCGATAGTCGGTGGCATCCAGACGGGCGATCAGTTGCCCTGCCTTAACTTGGTCGCCAACCTGCACCGCCACCTCTTCCACCGCACCGGGGACACGAAAGCTCAGCCGCGCTTCCACCCCCGCCCGGGCCATACCGGAAAAGGTCCGTTTCAGCAGGCTGCTTCCCGGTTTGACCTTCTGGTAACGAATCGGTCGAATCAACTCCGGTTGCTGGGCGGGTTCACTTCCGCAGGCGAGCAGACACAGGGGCAACAGTAACACCAGCAGGTTGCGGATTAACATGTGGTATCTCTCCGTGATGGCGTCGTAAAAAGTCCCCCCTACTACGTTGCAGCGTTTTTTCAGGACTTTGACATACTCTATGTATGCCTTCATCCCTGAAAAACCACTACGCCTTGTAGGGCGAAATTTTTGCTTATCCATTTTATAAGTTTTTGCGAAAACAACTTTTCTTGGCTCAGTGGGCTGAAGTGGCGTCCTGGCGCCAGAACTTTTCCAGGCGGGCAAACCAGTCTTCCCGCTCTTGGGGGTCGAGAAAAAAGTCGAAACGACCGACGGCACGCTGTACTTCCATCAGATCGATAAAAAAGTCGTAGACAGAGCTGGCTTCCACGCTATCGGCAACCAAGGCGGCATTTTGTGCATCGATCAGTTCGATAATCGATACCAGGCCGCGGGAATAGGCATCCGTCACCAAACCGAGATTCTTACGGGCGGCTGTAGCCCCTTGACCCGCTAGGCGGATGATGGTGTGGGAAGCCCGTGCTCGCTGCAAGGCCGAGCGGATGCGTTGATCAAAACGGTCGGACAGTGCCTGTCGTTCGATGTGCAGCTGTGCCAGTTCTTCGTTGGCCTTCTGCAGTTCAGCGCTCCGGGCGCCGCCGGTGAACAGAGGCAGGGACAGATTGAGGCCGACGCTCCAGTCCGTGTCGTTAGCCTGGGGTATCTCGATGGGCAGGCTGCCTGTAAAGGGAGAGTCGACCCCGGCGCCACCCTCATATAGATGCTGGTTGAGGCCGGCTCGCAGGGAGACCTCCGGAGCCCAGAAAGAACGCCGGGCTGCCAGCTGGATACGCTCTTGGGCGTCGATGGCCCGGTCGATGCGCTGCAGTTCCGGTATCTCAGCCAGACCTTCCTTAACCATGAAGTTGCGATAGCGGGCAAAAGCGGCGGGGGTGGCCAGATAGGGTTCCAATCGCTGATTGGAAACCAGAAACTCGGGGGCACCCAGATCGACTTCCGCCGTGGTGAAGGCCTCTTCTGCTGGGCGTTGCAGCAGGCGGTTGAGGGCCATTTCGGCTAGGGAGCGTTGGGTGGCCGCTTGCACTACCGCCTTGCGGTCCTGAGCAAGCTGACTCTCCCAGCGATAGACTTCGGCAGGCCCGCTAAAGCCCACGGCCTGGCGACGGCGGGCCAGGGCGAGGTTGGAGCGGGTCACACGCAGATTGTTGGCCTGGATAGTTTGCAGGGTCTTGGCCCGTAGCACATTGAGATAGCCGGATGCCGCAGCCTGGACAATATCCAGACGCAGCTGGCGTCGCTCTTGAAGTTTGGCCTCCTGCTGTCGCCCCTGTACCTGATAATTAGTCCGCCGCGATTCGGAATAGAGGGATTGCTCCAACACCAGGCCTCCGCTGACTGACCGTTCAGCCTGGCTGCCAAAACTGGCTTCGGCCCGGTCTTCATCAAGGAGCAGACCGTTAGCGACCACGGTCAACTGAGGCAGCAGCGCTGCCCGGGTTTTACGTACCTCGGCTTCGCCGGCGGCGATGCGCCGGTCGGAGGCCGCCAGGTCTAGATTGATGTTCAGGGCCTCTTTGACGGTTTCGGCCAGGGTCAATCCCCGGGTCGGGCCATTGGATTCTTCCGCGATCAACTCCGCTTCGATAAGCTGGTCCCAGGTCGGGGAAAAGCCGATGGCTCGGGCGGTGTGCATGTTGATGCTGAGTCTGTCCTCCTGCGAGAATAAGACCGGCAGCTCACCGGGGTCTTTGCCCAGCAGGATGCTTTGAATAGTCAGGGCGGTACGTCGGGCTAGGCGTGGGAAATCCGATTTGGGTGCGGCGCCAGCCAAGATGCCCTGCTGTACCTCGCTGTAACCGAAATAGGAAAAGCTCGGCAACCCCCGAGACTTGAGGCCCTCTATCAAAGCCTGAAGCTCTGTCTGCGGCAGGCGCAGCAGAGGGGTTACATAGACCGCATCGATATCTTTCGGCAAGGCCTCAAGGGCGGCCGCTGCCGAACTGTCGACGGCGACGGAAGTCATGGTGATGCCCTTGCTGGCCAGGTTGGCGGCAAGTTCGTCTGTAAGGGCGGGAATGGCGTCGAGGTAAGGACGGTTGGTTAAAACCGCCAGCCGCCGGAAAGGCAGCAGCTCGCCAAAGGCCTGGATGTCTCGGAGAATCGGAGACGGTGAAGCGAGGTAACAGAAGTTGTGGACTCCGCTCGCCGCTTGCAGCAACGGATAACTTTGGATGGCGCGGTCGACGGAGAAGGGCGCCACCGTCGGTTTGGACAGCGGGCCGCGGTGGGCTAAATCGTGGGAGGTCAGGACGCCGATGGCCAGCAGCAGATCGACTTCTGGGTCCTTTAACAGCTTGTCAGCTGCCCCTTTCACCCCAACCATGGTCCAGTCGGCAGTGATAGTTTTGTCGGCAGGAAAACTGACCGGGAATTCGCCGCTGGTCAGGGCAATAAGTTCTGTTTTGAATAGCTCAAGTAGCGGGGCGTTTCCGGCCCAGGGGCCATCCATAACGACGCCGATGCGCAGAGGGGCGGCGGCGGCTGGAAGAGCAATAAGCAGCAGGGCCAGCAGCCAGGCTGCCAGGCAGATGGTGCGGCCTGGACGATTTAAAAAGTTCGGCGCTGCCGCGTTGCGCATCGGGGGGCTGGCCATGGCGAGCTATCCTTTCAAGGGTTCTTTGACGAAGTCGCCAAAATACTCTTCTCATGAGAGGAGGAAAGTTATCATGCTCCCACGGGAAGGGCAAGCGAAAGGCCTGCCACGCCCGGATTGGAAACGAATTAGTTTGTTAAACTAACAATATTGCCAAGAAAACTCAGTGTAGAGCCTTTTCCATCAATTCGAGCAGTCGATCGAACTCGCAATCGGTGAGTGCACGGTGGATACCTTCGACGTATTCCCGCCGCGAATCCTCATAAGCCTCCGCAACTTGCTTGCCAGCATCCGTCAGATAAATATGGAAAACTCGCCGGTCAGTGTCCGATTGTTTTTTGTAGACATATCCTTGCTCGATCAACTTGTGGATAATTGAGGTAACAGCCGGTTTGCTGAGGTTTAGAGCCTGGGCCATGGCGGTAAAGGTCAGGTCCTGATTTTGATTGATGACGCTGATGTATTGGAATTGGGTCAGGTTGATTTCAGGTGCGCCGATTTTGCGCAATTTTTCTACCTTGGCGTTGACCAAGGCCTGACCGACAGTTTCGATGATGTCACTCATTCTCTTTTTTTTGGTCATAGTGGTTGCCGCCTGATTAGTTAGTTTGGTGAACGAATTATCTGCCCAGCAAGACCAAATGTCAACTTATTTGAGGGGCTGTTTCGAAACCAACAAAAAACAAGGTTTTTACCGCAGAGGACGCAGAGCGCGCTGAGAAAGTCCAAGACTTCGGGACAAGGAGGGAAGCCTGAACCTTTGTTTGGCAGTGATGGTCCGGATGGTCCGGAAAAAGCCCTTGAATGTTAAACCCTTGGCTTTAGTCCTGTCCATCCTGTATATCCCTGTTAAGAAATGAAGTGGCCGGGTGTTTGCAACATATGTTGTTGAAAAGGACGCATCGCAAAACTGGGTTTAAGGGTTTTCTTCGTGTTCTCTGTGATGAAAGATTTGGGGCTGAAGGGAATGCAAAGGAATGGCAGTTGGTGGCCAGAAGCCATGATCAGGGCGGGCAGCAGGCGCAGGTGGAACGGAACAAGGTGGTGCTCAGGTAGCGGTCGCCCCGATCCGGCAATAGGGTCACAATGGTCCCTTGGGTCATTTTTTCGGCCATGCGCAGAGCACCGGCCACCGCTGCCCCGCTCGACATGCCTGCGAAAACGCCTTCCTTGATGGCCAGTTGACGGGCCGTCTCAAAAGCCGTTTCGTCGTCGATGACGATCTTGCCGTCGAGTTGAGCCTCTTTATAGATGGCGGGCACGATAGCTTCCTTCATGTTCTTCAGCCCCTGTACCTTGTGCCCCAGGGTCGGTTCGACGCCGATGACCTGAATGCGCGGATCCTTTTCCTTGAGATAGCGGGCCATGCCCATCAGGGTGCCGGAAGTGCCCATGCCGGCCACAAACATGTCGATCTTGCCGCCGGTCTGAGCGTAGATCTCTGGCCCGGTGGTGTAGTAGTGGGAGAGGGGATTGTTCTCGTTGGCGTACTGGTTGGGCATGTAATATTTATTCGGTTCTTCGGCGAGAACGCGATGAGCAAGACGGATGGCGCCATCCGTTGCTTCGGCCGGTGGCGACAGGATGACTTCTGCTCCGTAGGCCTCGAGCACCGCTCGCCGTTCGCTGCTGACACAGCCTGGCATGACCAGCTTAACCCGGTAGCCCTTGGCGGCGCCGATCATGGCCAGAGCGATGCCCGTGTTGCCGGAGGTTGGTTCTAGAATGATTTTGCCCGGTCGCAGGGCGCCAGATTCCTCGGCCTTCTGCAGCATAAAGCTGGCCGGCCGGTCTTTGACACTGCCACCGGGGTTGTTGCCTTCCAGCTTGGCCAGGATCCGCACCCGGGGGTTGCTGTGCATCTGGCTCAGTTCCACCAGCGGTGTATTGCCGATGGCGGCCCACAGGCTGTGTTTGTTGTCGATAATTTTCATAGGTCTATCCTCAAGGCGTGGCGAAGCCTGGTGAATTTATGATAACCGCGACATCTTACCCAAGGGGACGGGAGAAGGCAACGGCGATTTTGTTTCTAATGGGGTCGATTTGCTTAGTTGGTTTGTGGTTAAGCCTGAATGAAATTTCCAAGATTAAGTTCGCAGGTCCCGGCCGGCAGAGGGTAACGCAGCGATGTTGCAGATGCGTTATTGATTTTAAACCCAACAACCTCTTCGTTCCCTGTTGGGAAAAGAATCGGACCGATAGTTTTAGCAATCAACTTTCGGAAGAGGGGCTGCGCAAAGAAATTTCTGCCGCTGTGGGATGGCTCCAGGGTTATTAGCCTTCTCCTTACCTGCGTGACAGTATGCTCCACGCAGTGGCAGCCATTTTTTGCCTACTTTTTGTTGGCTTGGACAAAAAGTAGGGCGTTTGGCGGGACGCGACCCGCCGGTCTTGCTTTTTAACTGAAATTAGCTGCAACCGTTAGATCAACTTCGCCGGTCCCGGCCGGCAGCCGGGTTACTTTCTTTGCTGGCCCCAAAGAAAGTAACCAAAGAAAGGGCCTGGCTGTCGCCGGACTTCTGTCGCGGAAGATAGCGGATTGATTGCCATACGTCGCGCTATTGAAGCGAAGCCGCTTCGTTGTCGGCTCCCCTGTGATTGAGACGGCTCACAAGCGGGAATAGCAGAAGGAAACGCAGCGACGTTGCAGATGCGTTGTTGGTTTTAAAACCCAGCAACCCCTTCGATCACTGCTGGGAAGAGAAACGGACCGATCATTTTAGCAGCCACCTTTCGGAAGAGAGGCAGCCCAAAGAAATTGCTTCCGCTGTGGGATGGCACAAGGATTGTTAGCCTTCTCCGCGCATCCGTGACAGCATGCTCCACGCAGTGGCAAGGCACTTTTTGCTTCCTTTTTGTTGCCGCTTGGA
>LGVF01026550.1_pt3 | contig 24801 bp, 21 predicted proteins | sample 469901 | NCBI WGS metagenome assembly LGVF01 (sample SAMN03893561, study PRJNA290197) | marine sediment metagenome | material: sediment; isolation source: combined push core samples #3730, #5133, and #5579 collected at Hydrate Ridge | place: Pacific Ocean: Hydrate Ridge
TTGTAAGAATACGGTGGTAATAGCAGCCATACCTGAACCTGTAACCCAAGCACTTTCAGTTCCTTCCATGGCTGCAAGCGCATCGGCCAAGTATTTATTGCTTGGATTCCAATGACGGGCATACAGGAAACAACCCTCTGCGTCTCCATGAAACGTATCCAGCATGGTTCTTGCTGTCATGAAGGTGAAAGTTGAAGAGTCTGTAATTGACGGGTTAACACCACCAAATTCACCAAATTGTTTTAAACCTTGAATATTACTGGCCGGATCAAACTTTTTCATACTCATGGATATTGCCCTTTCAATAAATAACTCAAGGTGAGTGATAGGCAGTAAAAACCGCTTTTTCGGTAATCTTAAAAATTAGCTCCATCTCTATCTCGAATTAGTAGGTTCAAATGCTTATTATAATGATTCTCCTCACTCCATCACCGCTCATACTTCACTATTGATTCAAACACAGTTGAGATATTTTTCACAGAAATTTTGGGCAATATGTCAGAAGAATATTATCGACAACCTCAACCATTTAAGCACATCTGTAATTTACAACTATATGTGATCATATTCTTGTAAAAGATGATCACAGGCCATCGATTATCTGGAAGCATTTAAACTATTCATATCGCATTTTTTATTAACCTTGCCACTAGATTCATTATCGACAGTGTGATACATATTTGTGTGTGACCATTTATTGAGTTTGCACTGAGTCGGCTTCCGACTTTCCATCTCACCCCCCTTGATATGCGTTATGATGGAAAATATGAGAAGAAAAGTAATGAGTGGACATCTTTTTCCATGTTTTGCGGTTTAATATCGAGATAAGTGGAAAATGTGGCTAGATATAAGGTGATATGATGGGCATTGTCCATGTATTAATACTGAAAATGCAAAAATGATATGAGACTTACTAAGAAGAAAGCCAAAATAGTAACTTCAGCAGTTGAGTCATGGATTGAAGAAAAGGTACTCTCTCAAGAACAAGGCCAGATGCTTCTGGAAAGCTACGAGGTAGTTGGATTTGACTGGAAACGGTTGGCCAAATATTCTTTCTGGATTTCAATAATTTGTATCATAATTTCTGTCGGTGCAATTATCGCTGACGATTTCTTAAGGGAATTATTAGCGAAACTATTTAATGCGCCGGAGATTATTAAATGTCTTTTTGCAGCCTTAATCGCTGCGCTAATTTATTATTACGGCATTAAAAGAAAATCCAAAACTCCCGAAAAAATATTCAGCAATGAAGCTATATTTTTTCTAGGTGTTCTTGCCACTGCAGGTTCAATTACATTCCTCGGCAGAGCAATAGATATAGGGAGTGAACACTTTTCTTTGCTCATTTTACTCGCAGCAATCATATACGGAATACTCGGTTTGTGGTTCCCATCAAAACTCGTCTGGATTTTTTCACTCCTTTCAATAGGAACTTGGATGGGAACAGAGACAGGTTATATGTCTGGTTGGGGGGCATATTATTTTGGCATGAACTATCCACTTCGTTTTGTTCTATTTGGACTCGTCCTTACAGCCGCCAGTGGTGCCTTCAGTAAGTGGCAGCTTCGCCATGATTTTTCAAGATCGACTAGAGCAATGGGGCTGCTTAACTTATTTATTGCACTTTGGATCATGTCAATCTTTGGGAATTATGGCGACATGCATGAGTGGGAAAAAATTAAACAAATCGAATTGTTCCATTGGTCAGTATTATTTGGAATTGCAGCCGTCGTATCGATTTATCATGGAATTAAAGAGGATGATGGCATGACAAGAGGTTTTGGCATCACATTTTTATTTATCAACCTATATACACGGTTTTTTGAATACTTTTGGGATAACACACATAAAGCCATCTTTTTCGCCATACTTGCAGTCAACTTCTGGTACCTGGGATCAAGGGCAGAAAAAATATGGAATCTTGGTGGGCTTCCCAAGCAGACCGAAACAGAAAAAATATAAAGCAGCATTTAACAATTTAATTCAGCGGATGGCGAAAACGTCGGCGGCAGTCCCTCCCAACCCCGACTTTCATGCTTCGTTGTGAAATGCATTCCATGGGTGTTAGATGTAAATGAAAGCATCTATCGCACTTATTTTGCACTTAATGCAAAAAAGCACCTACAGCCAAAACTGTAAGTGCTTAATTTTACTGGTCGGGGCGGTAGGATTCGAACCTACGACCTCCTGCTCCCAAGGCAGGCGCGCTAACCAGGCTGCGCTACGCCCCGACTATAGTCAAAAAAGGCCCGATTGGATATCGAGCCTGAAATTACTGGCTCCTCGGGACGGACTCGAACCGCCGACAAGGTGGTTAACAGCCACCCGCTCTACCAACTGAGCTACCGAGGATTGGTATCATCTGCTCCGCGCGTAATCTCCGACGGGGCAAAAATATTGTAGGCCGGGAATATAAACCGCACAGCGACAGGTGTCAACAGATTTTTCGACTAAATTCCTTTTCTTTTTCGCCTGATTCAAGGGTACAGCCTGACCAACCATCCAGTTCCCTCTTTATTTTTTGCCAGGCGGAAAACCTTTCAGAATATCACGCACAGAAAGATTAACGTATCCCGCAACCTGATCCTCATCCATATCCTTCAGCAGTCGCCTTGTACCGGTTCCCCTCCAGAGAATTTTGTGCTTTTGCGGATCCAGAATGTCGACAACAATAGTACCTTCCTCATACGATGTAACCGAATCACCCTCTGCAATCTTCCCAGCCATGGGTTTAGACAGTGTCTGATACCCATAACCGGAATAAAAATGCTGGACAGATTCCACACGAACCTTGCTCTCAATTGCGCCCAGCCAGTTTACCAGAAAGTCACCATTCTCACCCTTAACAAAACCTTTTGCCTGGAGATCCTTTTCAACCGCAGCACGAACCAGAACATCAAGTTCAGGATTGTTCACCCTTACATCACTTCCCGGCTCTGTTGTGGCATTAAGCCAGGAAAAAACCTTCAATCCCGAAAAATCCGTGGCAGAATCGACATCAATCTCCACCTGTACAGGAACACAGGATGCCACCAGCAAAGCAACAAGAAAAACACAAAAATTCACTCTCATAGCGCTATCCCCATATTCGATTTCCCCACTCTATTACAGATATCCTTCTCACGCTTCCCTCTGAAACTCCCTGACTGCCTCCATCATTTCAAAAAATTCAGGGTTCGCCTTTTCAAGAGGAGGCTCACCGAGCTCAACTTCGACAGCATATATCGGATCTTTCAATACAACAGAGGCATGCTGGACTTCTTTGCTCTTTGGGAGAATATATTGAACAAAAGTATCCTCTTTTGTAATTTTTTCAAGTCTGCTTATGGCCTTGAACGAAACGACATCATCGTATTCCGTAAATGCGGAAAAAATTCGTTTTGAAAAGTACTCACCTGCCTTAAAAGATTCAATAGCTCCATTTATTTCCCCTATCAAATGTACAAGTTCCCTGGCCCCATTAAGGCTGATATAATCATACCGATACGGGTTTGATCCAATCAGCACTTTTTTGTCATTCGGCAAGGCAGGAGACGTCCGAAGCAGGAATTCTTTCACGCTCCCTGCAATACCCAACCACCCCTCCTTGAGACCTAAGGCGGCAGCAAAGAGATAAAGATCCCCGGTAATTGCGGGCTCAGTACAGCCCATATAAAAACTAAGTGCACCTCCCGTAGACAGACCACCGATGGAAAGTGATCTCCCGTCTACCGCTGCGGCGTGAATGGCAAACCGGACATTTTCTTTCCATTCCTGCAGAGTAACACCTTCCATTCCATTGGGATCTTTCAAGCCATGCCCCTGAAGCAATGGAAGATAGACATCATAACCAAGTTCACAATGAAAAAAGTCTGCAATTGCAGAGAGGAAGTGGGGAGAATCACTCAAACCGTGCACCAGAACAATCGCTTTTTCCGCCACCGTTTTATGTTCCAGTTTTCTCGGATGACAGCCTTCGCGGATAATCTGCTCGGAGAAATAGGGGAATTCGGCATAATATTCAGGCCATGCCGTTTTATCCTCACCGCTTTTCAAAGGCATCTTATAATTTTCTAATCTCTTTATAAAATTTGAGATTTTACGCTGAACCATGTCCGCTCTCTTGCCATGCACCAGTATATGTCTGTCAAAACTCAACAGACAATACTCCTTCTGATCACTTTCGATCATTTCGTATATTTTTCTGCTTCCCTCCGGATCGACAATAGGATTCTTATCAGCCTGAATAACCAGCGTGGGCTGTTGAATTGTGCCATACTGCTTTTTTGCAAAATCGAGAAACTTACCAACCTCGTTTACCCCTGCGACAGGATTCTTAATATAGTTGACATGGGGATTTCCATGGGAGAAGTCTAAAAACCGTTTTTTGCCCTCCCCTTTCATTTTATTCAACATTCGATTCCAGACATCAACCGCCGGCATAAAATTGGTGGAATAGTCACTTAACGAGAGTGGAGGGCAAAGAGCAAAAACACCGGCTACCTCGGGTACTCTTGCAGCCAGATTCAGTACTATGCTACCGCCGACTGCCACCCCACCCAGAATCACACTATCACAGATATTGCTCATAAGAACAAATCCCCGCTCAACCGCCTCCATCCATTCCTGATACTTCCTTTCGACCAGATCCTCTGAAGAAGTACCATGTCCCGGCAGACGTGGCGCATATACCCAGAACCCCTCCCGCCTCAAATGATCTGCCAGGCCTCTCACCTCTGCCGGCACTGCCAGATAACTGTGTACCAGGACCACCCCCCTTTTACGACGAAGAGCTGACAGCAAAAAAGGCCTTCCCAAACAGGCCAGACCCTTCTCTGCCGAGGGAATATAGTTTCCACATGCCTTATCATAATCTATAAGCTCCTGCTTTATAAGGTGTCGGATCAAAAGAAGTTTTAATAGAAAGACGGGCTGCCGACCAGTTGATCGCAGCAGCTTCTGCAACCTGATCAGCGGTTCCACTTCGTTGGCCATTATCTCTATTGGATTATCAATTCTTCCCTTATGATAACTTAAAGGACGTGATAAACTGGAACGGTTCTTAACAAGATAGTCACCATCTTTCCTTACCACACCTTTTTCTATGGCCAGTTGCAGGAAATTTTCATATTTTTTGAAGCGGTCGTCAGTGACCAGATGTGCCTGACTCCCCTGTAAGGATTTATGCAGAAAAAACTCGCCTTTATAATCCTCTCTGTTGCTAATCAATGAGGCCGCATAAAACACCCTTCTTTTAAAATCAGATTCTTTTATACGTTCAAAAGGATACATCCTGAGCAAAGAGGCGTACAGATGCTCGTGATTCACGGTAGTCAGCCCATAAATATCACCCATATACCGCTGCATAATTTTATATGCCGGTGCCCGCATCTTTTTCTTCAGCTCATCTGATAGAAAATAACCCTCAAGTCCATCTCTGAACATACTCTCCGTCAGCCATTTCGGATCAAGAAACGGTTCAATTTCAATTGGCTTGCCAAAGCGGACATCCAGATCAACCCCGGACAGCAGCATTGTCCCCTCTGTCATTATCTCCTCAACCATCCTCTCCGAAATGTCTTTCACCAGCTTTTCGGCAAGAGTCGAGGCAATATTCTCCATGGCCCGAATGGGATAGTAGGTAAGGTTTACCGGCACAATCACTGTCGGTTGAGTCTTTATTTCGTTCAGATTCTCAATCTTCAGACTTTCCAAAACTGACCAGACTTGAGTTGGAGATGATTCTGTAAGCTCAAAGATATACCTGCGGTAAAGCTCCGCCGTTAAAGCCAAAGCAGCGGCTCCTGTGCGGGGCTCATGCATTCCGCCGGGATGATCGATCATAAACTTGCCGTTGTCCATGATCTTCTTTGTCTTCACCATGCGGCCTTCCGGAAAAATAATCCAGCTCGCTTCCCCGGTAAGCAGACTTTTAACAATCAGTTCATCCCTTTTGGGATCGCTGGTGGATACCGCCCCGACGAGATCAAAGAATTTCCCCAACCCACCATTAAAAAGTGATGCATCGGCAAGGGACCACACGGGCGTATCGGTTAAGCCGGAAATATAGGATGGGAGTAAGAGTGTCTCAATACGGGTGAAGTGATTGATCACAAAGATTGCCTGTCCGGAAGGAATATTCTCCTTTCCGTGAACAGCAATATCCGCCTTGGAAAGACGGGAAAGAGTTTTTATTGCGAAGCCGGTGGTCAGATATGCAGAACGATTCATGGTCAGTCCTGATCAGGTTATGAACCACTTGGTTTTATGAGTAGGTAGCGACGACTACTCGCGCATTATCACGTACCATAGACAACTCCTGGGAGCCAGGTAGCAAGAGCCGGCCAAAACCATAGAATAATCAACATTACAAGTTGCAGAAAGATGAAGGGGATCACTCCTTTGTAAATCTGCATCGTGGTCACAGAGTCTGGTGCCACCCCCCGGAGATAAAATAATGCAAAGCCAAAGGGGGGTGTCAGAAATGAAGTCTGAAGATTAATGGCAATCATAACACCAAGCCAAACCGGGTCAAGCCCCATCATGAGCAGGATTGGGCCGACAATGGGCACTACAACAAAGGTGATTTCAAAAAAATCAAGGAAAAAACCCATGACGAACATGATAAGCATCACTGCCAGGAAGGCACTGCCTACACCTCCCGGCAAACCGGTCAACAGATTGTGAACAACGTCATCACCCTCAAAGCCACGAAAGACAAGCGAGAACATGCTGGCTCCCAGCAGGATGATAAACACCATACAGTTGACATGGGTGGTGGTTATCATGACCTCCCTCAGAATTTTCAGACTCAGCTTTCCTTTGACCGCTGTTAAAAGAATACCACCCACACAACCGACTGATGCCGCCTCTGTTGGTGTTGCCAATCCAGCCAGAATGGAGCCAAGCACCCCCAGGATAAGCAATAGAGGAGGTATCAATACTTTGACAACTTTGACCCATAGTTTATAGCCGGTTACGCTTTTTAGAATCTCATCCGGCAGAGCGGGGGCAGATTCAGGTTTAAGTGCTGCTATGATACCTATATAAATAATGTATAGTCCCACCAGAACAAGGCCTGGAAGCAGGGCGCCAACAAACAAGTCGCCGACAGAGACCGATGAGGGAGAAAAGTTGCCCAGTGCCAGTTGGGCCTGCTGGTGTGCAGAACTGATTACATCTCCCAGGATAATCAGAATTATACTGGGTGGAATGATTTGCCCAAGTGTACCCGAAGCCGCTACAATCCCTGCTGCCAGAGAAGGAGAGTAGTTGAACCGCAGCATTGAAGGCAATGAAATCAATCCCATGGTAACTACTGTTGCCCCGACAATTCCGGTTGAAGCCGCCAGCATTGCACCAACAATGCAGACTGAAATTCCAAGTCCACCTCGAACTTTGCCAAAGAGCATGCCCATGGTTTCCAGCAGTTCCTCAGAAATTTTGGCGCGCTCAAGCATTACCCCCATAAAAATAAACAAGGGAATTGCAATAAGTGTCTGATTGCCCATAACACCAAAGATACGTTCGGGGTATGCCGCCAGGAAGGTGAGATCAAACACCCCCATAAATACACCGAAGAGCGCAAACAGGATAGCAGTACCGGCTAAACTAAATGCTACGGGATACCCCATCAAAAGCACTGCAACTGCAACCCCAAACATTAAGACTGGATACAATTCGTAAGGCATAGATGGTTTTTAATTTAGAATTGGAAATGATTCTACTTTGAAGTGGTGAGTGTATTTAGCGCACGAATAAATTTAGCGACCCCCTGCAATCCAACCAGAACGGGAAAGACCAAAATCGAAGTCTTTAAAAGAAAAACACCCGGCAAACCTCCGGCTTCCCTCGAGCCCTCAAGTACACTCCATGAATCGCTCACATATGGATAACCGTAATAAAAGATAACGAAACAGGTTGGAAAAAGTAGAAAGACTATGCCAACCAGGTTTACAATGGCTTTTTTCCTCTCACTCATTGGTCGGTAAAAGATATCAATTCGAACATGTTCCTCGGCAAGCAGTGTGTAACCACCTGCAAGCATAAATACAAAGCCATGCATGAACACCACGGATTCCTGCATCCAAATCCAACCCATATTGAAGATATACCGCAGAACCACTATTACAAACATCACCAGGGCCATAAAAAGTGTCAACCATGACACGCCTCTGCCTATCAGGTCGTTCATCGCATCGATCCGGTCCGCTATCTTGGTAAACATATTGAACTCAAATTGATATTCTTCACCCGTAACGAGCAAACAAGAAAAGGAAACTGTTGCGATGACCTGCAGCAGTTCCCCTTTTTCTCTGTACTAAAAAACAATTATACTTTAAAAGTTAATGCACGCGCCAGACTATATCCGACTTCACCGATGTTGCCCCAATCCATTGATTGTGCACGATATTGATTGAAGGATTCATATACTTTCTTTGACATCGGATCTCTATTCGCTACTTCCTCGACAACTGATTTACTCAGTTCACCCATTTTCTTGAGTACTGTATCAGGAAAGCGCTTCAAAGTAACATTGTGCTTTTCCACCAGTTCGACCAGGGCAGCATTATTCCTTGTTGTGAATTCCGCCAACATGTCGGTATATGCCTCTTTCATGGCAGCCGTTACAATTGCCTGAAGATCTTCCGGCAGTCCGTAGAATGCATCCTTGTTAACGAAGCACTCCAGGACTGTTCCTGGCTCATGCCATCCCGGCCAGTAATAATAATTGGCAACTTTATAAAAACCAAACGCCAGGTCGTTATATGGACCGACCCATTCAGTAGCATCGATTGCGCCTGACTGCAGGGACGGGAATATCTCACCACCCGGCAGTGATACAGGTGTTGCACCTGCCCGCTTAATTACTTCACCACCAAGCCCGGGCATACGCATTTTGAGACCTTTAAAATCATCGATAGTATTGATCTCTTTGTTAAACCACCCGCCCATCTGTACTCCGGTGTTGCCGGCGGCAAAAGCCTTGAGGTTGAACGCAGAATACACTTCATCCCACAATTCCTGGCCACCACCTTTGTATATCCAACCTGCCATTTCCTGAGCATTCAGCCCAAATGGTACAGCGGCAAAGAACTGAGTAGCTTCTGACTTACCTTTCCAGTAGTAGGCAGCACCATGTCCCATCTGAGCTGTTCCTCTGGAAACAGCATCAAATGATTCAAATGGAGGGACAAGTTCACCGGCTCCATACACTTTTACCTCAAGGCGACCACCAGACATCTTTGTAATTATCTCTGCCAGATGATTAGCCCCGGTGCCCAGACCCGGGAAGTTTTTAGGCCAGGTTGTAACCATTTTCCAGCGGATCTTGTCTGAAGCGTGAACCGACGGCGCTCCAGCAATTGCTGATCCTGCAACAACAGCTCCCGCACAAGCAGTTTTGAGAAAAGTTCTCCTATCCATGCATTCTCCTCCATTTGGATGATTACTTACATATCAACCCTTTGAACAGTCAGAGGGTTTTACCATACATCTCTGAATGACAAACTACTCAATTCAAGCCGAACGCACACTCCCACTGGCAATTTGGCCAAAATGATAATAAAAATCGTTATACCGTATATTTACTAACTATTCAATGTTATTTTATCTGACCGGGCGGCAAGTTTCAGGCATCAACATCAGCTCTTTTCTCTCATGCTCAGCTATAGCTTTTCATTTAAGAATCTATTGGAAGTAAAGAATTTGTGAAGTAACACTATTATCGTTGTCGAAAATAGTTCTGTACATACTGGATATGAGTACGCATTGCATTGTGAGCATCTTCCGGCTTTCTGGCCATGATTGCATCATACACGGCCTTGTGATGCTCCAGGACAGCCACCAGAGCATTGCGATCCATATACATATGAGTAAGATTCTTCTTTATACCGATAAAAAGGAAGTCATAAAAATTCCTCATAAGGTGGATCAGAACAGGATTTTTCGTTGAGAAGGTTACAGCCATATGGAAAGCAGCATCGGCTTCGGTACTGATTTTATCCGTAGTGGCCAGATCTTCCTCCATCTCCTCAATACTTTTCAACATCGCATTCAGATCTGTTTCAGTAGCCCTTTGTGCTGCAAGCAGTGCTGCATTGCACTCAAGACCGAGCCGTACTTCCAGAAGGTCATCCAAAGTCGCATCTTCTGTAGCCATGGCAGCTGCAAGGGGATTACCCTTACGATTATCAGGGGAACTGACAAAAGTCCCCTGCCCCTGCCTGTGCTCAAGCAGCCCCATGGTCACAAGTTTATTTATTGCATTCCTCACGGAGGTTCTGCTGACAGCCATAGATACAGCAAGTTCGCGCTCCGGCAATATCTGTTGACCGGGTTTAAACTCGCCCTTATAAATCAGCTCACGGATCTGTTCAAAGACCTGATCTGAAATACGTTTAGGTTTTATTGGTTTCAGATTCATATTGTCACAGCTTTTTAAAAAGTACTTATCCCGTTTATCGGGGTTAAGATCTTTGCAACATCCCTTATATAAGGGATCCCCAAAGTGACGCGTTAAAAAAGTAATTAACACTGCGGCTCTTAGATCGAATATTGGTACTACCATTGAACATCAAAGGAGATATCTTTTCACTACTCTTTCAAAACTACTCCAGAGTAACCCTTTACACTCAATTTATCAAAGTTTTTCTTTACTGATCAAGTTTTTTTCTTGACACCAAATCTCCATATGCTAAACATTGGTACTACCAATTCTGACTGCTTCATGTTATTCAACAATGCAGTAGTGGGTATAAATCGGTCATGGGCAGGCGCCAGATAAACCTGTTCACAAACATTATGTTCTCATAAGGAGGGGTTTCAATGAAACGTATTTTTGCAATCGTACTGACCTTACTGGTCACCACCGGACTGACCCTCAGTTCAGCTAATGCTGCCAAACGTGAAAAATTCGGCAGTGATCCGCGCCACGCTGAGGCTAAGCGGGTAAAATTCAAACCATCAGATCAGAAAATACGATGGAAAATGGTTATGCCATGGTCCAAGGGGCTCCTTTTCTATGATATCGCAGCCCATTTTGCTGACAGTGTACGGTTGGCCTCAGCCGGACGTCTTGATATCAAGCCATTCTCGGCCGGTGAACTTGTTCCTGCAATGCAGAGTTTTGACGCCGTTGCCAAGGGATCTGCACAGGTTGGACACGACTGGCCCGGATACTGGAAAGGCAAGAATGAAGCCTTTGTTGCCTTTGCATCTGTACCATTCGGTCTTGACGCAGAAGGTTATAATATCTGGCTCCAGGAAAAAGGCGGTCTGAAGCAGATGCAGGATCTTTATGGTCAATTCGGCCTCTACGCCCTTCCCGGCGGACAAGTCGGGCAGGAGATGGGCCTTTTCTCCAATAAGCGTGCCACCAAGATGGAAGACTTCAAAGGCATGCGTGTTCGTACTCCCGGCTGGTTCATGGATATCATGAACAACATTGGTGCCTCCGTATCACCACTTCCCGGCGGAGAAGTTTACCTCGCTCTTGAACGTGGAGTAATTGATGCAGCTGAGTTCTCATCACCTGCAATCAACTATCCGATGGGTTTTGACGAAATCACCAAATATGTCATCCAGCCTGGTGTTCATCAGCCTGGTGTTCAATGTGCACTGTTCTTCAATCAGAAGGCATGGGATGAACTGCCGGAAGATCTGAAATGGATTGTAAAAATCGCAGCGGCCGAAACCCAGGCATGGAGCTATAACTGGATCAGCGCCCTGAACTCAAAAGCGATCAACAAATTCGCAGAAAAAGTTGAATTTGTGAAAATGGATAAAGAAACGATGATCGCTTTCCGTAAAACCACTAAGGAGTACCTTGATTCGGTTAAGGCCAAACATCCGGATGTGAAAAAAGCTCTGGACAGCCAGGAGGCATTTATCAAGGATTACGCAGTATGGAGAGAGGTACGCAGCGGTGTTACCCCATGGCCATATGAGACTTATATCTCAGGTCAAGTTACAGAGTAATTCCAACAGCATATAAAGAAGACACCCCACCCGATTTCATGTGGGGTGTCTTCTTTATGGGTATAAATACCTTCACTGAGTGGTTACGAGACAAAAAGGATTGTGTGATGTTCACAAAAATATCCAGAACTATTGACGCGTTCAGTACCAGACAGGGTGAGATCACCTCAATGCTGATATTCCCTCTCCTCGGAGTGGTACTTTACGAGGTTATCATGCGTTATGGCTTCAACGCACCAACAACCTGGGGTTTTGAAGCCACCGCGTTTCTTTACGGCATGCACTATATGTTCGGTATTTCCTATACTGACGTGCGAAAAGGACACGTGCAGGTGGATATCTTCACCTCTTTAGCACCGAAAAAAATCCGGGCCGCTATCAGCGCAATCACAACACTGATTTTCTTTATGCCGGTCATGCTCGGCATGACCATCTGGTCGACCACATTCGCCCTTACATCCATCCAGGGACTCGAGCGTAACTCCACGAGCTGGGCGCCCCCTATCTACCCCTTCAAAGTTGTCATGGCGCTCTGTTTCTTCTTTTTGCTTATGCAGGGTATCTCAAATCTGATTAAAGAATTGCAGATCCTTTTTAATACTACTGACCAGGGGGAATCATGAGCCCGGAAATCTTAACAGTAGCCATGTTTGTCACTCTCATTGCTGCCATCACTTTGGGCCATCCCCTGGCCTACACCCTGGCTGCAGTCGCCACCCTTTTCGGTCTTATAGATAACGGCGGAGATGTTGGCGCCATTTTCAACATGTTTGCCAATAATACCTGGGGATTGATGAACAATTATGTTCTTGTCGCCATCCCTCTTTTTATCCTTATGGCACAACTTCTTGACAGATCGAAGGTCGCCGATGAACTTTTCGAGACACTCTTTGTTGTTCTCGGCGGTCTAAAAGGTGGCCTGGGTCTTGCTGTTGTTGTAGTCTGTACGGTTTTTGCAGCCACCACAGGTATCATCGGCGCCTCGGTTGTTGCCATGGGCCTCCTTGCAACCCCCGCCCTGATGAAAAAAGGCTACCAGAAAGAGATGTCGGCAGGTATCATTTGTGCGGCGGGAACCCTTGGTATCCTGATTCCACCAAGTATCATGATGGTAGTCTATGGCGGACTCACCGGTATGAAAGAAACCTCTGTGGGCAACCTTTTCGCCGGTGCCATTTTCCCGGGATTACTTCTGGCTTCACTCTATTTTGGCTATATTTTAATCCGCTGCAATATCAACCCGCAACTCGGCCCTCCTATTTCCAAAGAAGAAGCTTCCAAGTGGACCATGGCCAAGAAAATCAGGCTGACCCTTAAGTCTCTGATTCCGCCAATGGCACTTATTCTGGCAGTTATGGGCACCATTCTTGCTGGTGTGGCCACTCCCACCGAAGCCGCAGGGCTGGGTGCCTTTGGTGCACTTGTCCTGGCTGCTGTAAACGGCAAATTAAACTGGACAGTTTTGAAGGAGTCTGCTCATGCGACCATGAGTACAACCGCTATGGTTATGATGCTCTTTATCGGCGGAAAATTCTTCAGTACTGTTTTCCTTTCCATGGGCGGGGGAGACGTTGTTGCTGATGTCCTGGTGGGGTCCGGGATGAACAGATGGGTCGTTCTGCTCATCATGATGTCTATTGTATTTCTTATGGGCATGTTCATTGACTGGGCGGCTATTCTGCTTGTTACCGTACCTATCTTTATGCCCATTGCCATGGAACTCGATTTTAACCCGCTCTGGTTCTCAATCCTGCTCTGCGTGAACCTGCAGACTTCATTTCTCACACCGCCTTTTGGCTATGCCCTCTTTTATTTCAAGGGAGTGGCCCCTGAAGGATATACCATGGGTCATATCTACAGGGGCATTATGCCATTTGTTCTCCTGCAGCTTATTGGGCTGGTTATCCTTGCTATATTTCCCAGCCTTGTCACCTGGCTGCCGGGAATATTCTTTGGATCATAATGCTGTAATTCTCAATCGGGGGTAGAATGCTTTTGACAGAGTTCTGTCCCCTATCCAACAACCGTCAGTTCAACCGGCGGTCCAGCCGCAGTCAATTGTCAACATCGAGCCGGTGATGCAGGATGCCGAATCCGAGCAGAGGTAAACGACCAGGCCACCGATATCGTCCGGCTCAATAAGCTTTTTAACTGCAACTTTTTTTAGCATAATAGTGCTGATCACTTCTTCACGCGGAATGCCATGGGCTTCGGCTTGTGCGTCGATCTGGTTATCGACCAGCGGAGTGCGCACAAAGGCTGGACAGATAGAGTTGACAGTAATTCCCTGGGGCCCACCTTCCAGCGCTGCAGTCTTGGTCAGACCAGCCAGGCCATGTTTTGCACTGATATAGGCCGCTTTAAATTCCGAAGCCCGCAGACCGTGGGCCGAATTGATATTGACGATTCGCCCCCAGCTGCGTTTACGCATGGCCGGCCAGAAATATTTACTGAGCAGGAAGGGTGCCGTCAGCATCAAATTAATGATAAAGTCCCATTTTTCTTCGGGGAAATCCTCAATCGGCGCGACATGCTGTATGCCGGCATTATTAACCAGGATATCGCAGCGACCAAACTTATTGAGCACAGTCTCTGCCAGTGACTTACAGCCCTCCCGCCTACTCAAGTCTGCCTGAATAAAAGTTCCGCCGAGACGCTGGGCCGCAGTTTCCCCTGCTTCGGTATTCACATCCGCCAGCACGACGGTGCGACCCGCAGCAGACAGGGCCTCGGTAACCGCCAGTCCGATACCACTGGCCGCGCCGGTAATCAGTGCTACTTGTTGATTAGACATTTTAATAGCTCCTTTTTGGATGATAGTTGATTATTTTCACACTACAGATCGACAACAGTTATGTCAACACTTTCCACACCAGCTTAACCTGCTGGAATAACGTGTATATTTAAAACGACCCATACGTTGACCAGTAATTATCTCGGAATAACCCAAAATTTTTGCTCTTTAATTTTTTCTCAATTTTGCATATCATGGGAAGTCTTTTACCTTCACCTATTGCATTGTTATCGCTGATGGTGTCGAAAAAGTCCATCGCTCCGTCATTCCCGCGCAGGCGGGAATGACGGGATGCTGAAAGCATTTGGGTTTTTACGAAGCCATCATTGTCAATAAGGAACAGATATGACACAACAAATAGAACTTTATGACACAACCCTCAGGGACGGAACCCAGGCAGAAAATTTTAACCTTTCCGTTGAGGACAAAATTCGCATTACAATAGCCCTTGATAAGCTTGGTATCGACTATATTGAAGGAGGATGGCCCGGATCAAATCCCTTGTCGGTTGAGTACTTCAACAAAATGCAATCTGTAAAACTAAAGCATGCAAAGCTAGCCGCATTCGGCTCTACCCGTCATTTTAAAAACAGTCCCGAAAATGATCCTAACCTGCAGGCACTACTTGCGGCCAAAACACCTGTCATTACTATCTTTGGAAAGAGCTGGGATATCCATGTCCATGACGCCCTGCGCATTGAACTGGAAGATAATTTACAGATTATAAGGGATACACTAAGTTATCTCCGCCCCCATGTTGAGCATCTCTTTTATGATGCTGAACATTTTTTTGACGGTTTTAAGAACAACCGGGAGTATGCACTTCTGACCCTTGAAAATGCTGTTGAGGGTGGTGCCGAAACCCTCATCCTCTGCGACACCAATGGCGGTACCCTACCCCATGAACTGCCTGCAATAATAAATTCGGTAAAGAACCATTTTGCAGATCTGGGAAAAACCGTTGAGCTTGGCATACACGCTCATAACGACTCCGAATCTGCTGTTGCCAATTCACTGCTTGCAATTGCTGAGACGAAAGTGGAACAGGTGCAGGGAACTATTAACGGATTTGGAGAGAGATGCGGCAATGCCAACCTCACCTCCATCATCCCTGCCCTTGTTTTCAAGATGGGCATCGAGTGTGAAGTGAGGAAACATATTGACAGGTTATACTCCACTTCACGGTATGTAAACGAGCTCGCCAACCTTCCCCATGACCGATATCAACCCTATGTAGGTCAATCCGCATTTGCCCATAAAGGTGGTATCCATGTCAGTGCAGTAAAACAGAATCCACTTACCTATGAACACATCCCCCCTGACAAGGTTGGAAACATACGTCGAATACTTATTTCAGATCAATCAGGGCGTTCCAATATCCTGCATAAGGCAAAACAATGGAACCTCAAAATCTCTTCCGATGACCCGGTCATTTCAACCATCATCAGCGAATTGAAAGAGCTTGAAAATCTGGGTTACCAGTATGAGGGAGCTGAAGCCAGTTTTGAGCTGTTGATGCGAAGAGCGCTGGGACTGCAGCGGAACTACTTCAAATTTGAAACCTTTCGGGTTATGAATCATAAATATAGAATGGACAAACCGACTCTCACGGAAGCTACTATCCGTCTTTTTGTCGGCGGCAACGAAGTACATACTGCTGCCATGGGTGACGGTCCGGTAAATGCTCTGGACAAGGCTATTCGTAAAGCGTTAACCCGTTTTTACCCTTGTCTGGAAAAAATTGAACTTACCGACTATAAAGTGCGAGTGCTCTCGGGAGAACGCGGAACTCAGGCACGGGTCAGAGTCCTCGTTGAAAGCAAAGACAATCATTCCTCCTGGGGCACCGTCGGGGTCTCTGTGAATATTATCGAAGCCAGCTGGCAGGCCCTTGTTGACAGTATCAACTACAAATTACTAAAAGAAGAAAAAGAGAAATAAATCCAGCATGGACGACAATAAAAAATTATCAGATATAAATCCCCCGGCCCCCATTGTCTCATCAGAACATCTCACATCTCCTGACAGCTGGCCGTTGAGCGAATTTGAATTTGGAATGATCATCGCTCACAACGCTTTTTCCAGGTGGATGATACGATGTATGCATGCGGCCGGATATTCAGACTTCAGCCCTCTCGATGTTCTGGTACTGCACAACGTCAATCACAGAGACCGCAAAAAGAAGCTAGTTGATATATGCTTTGTACTCCATATAGAAGATCAGCATACCGTTAACTACTCTCTGAAAAAGCTGGTAAAGACAGAACTTGTCGCCCGGGAAAAACATGGCAAAGAGATTCTTTATTTTGCCACGGATAAAGGTAAGGAGGCCTGTTCACGATACCGGGAAGTTCGGGAACAATGTTTAACCTCAGCCTACCGTACTCTGAGTCAGGAAGGTTCGGAGATCAGCCAGGCGGCCGCACTCCTGCGGCTTATGTCCGGCCTCTATGATCAGGCCTCACGGGCCGCATCATCTCTTTAGGAGAAAAATTCTTTTACCCTGCAACTATCCCTGCCATCCACATAGTGAGCGGAGGATAAAAGGTTATAATCAGCAGATCAACAATCAAAATTGCCAGGAACGGTAGTACACGACGGCTGACAGCTCCCAGGCTGTCTCCGGATATTGAACAGGAGACGATCAGGCAGATACCCATTGGTGGAGTAAGCATACCAATTGCCAGATTGGTAACAACGATCACACCGAGCTGGATCAGGTCGATATGCAGAGAAGGCTGCATAGCGGTAATCATGGGCACCAGCAAAATCAGCGCAGCAGTGGTTTCGACAAAGGTGCCGGCAATAAGCAACACCAGATTGATCAGCAGCAGCAGGACAACCGGATTATCACTCAACGAGAGCAATCCCCCTGCCAGCTGGGCCGGGATATCTTCAATGGCTGCAATCCAGCTGAAAATTGAAGCCATGGCAATGATAAACATCACAATAGCAGAGGTCACTGCACCGTCCCGGAACAAGGGAAAAAGGTCACGGATTTTTATTTTCCGATAGACAAACATACCCACCAGCAAAGCATAAACAACTGCAACAGCAGCAGATTCGGTGGCAGTAAAAATCCCCGTCAGAATGCCCCCAAGGATAATTATTGGAGCCCCCATTGCCAGCAGAGCACGCCGGAAGGTTTGCCAGAGTTCTGCCAGAGAGAAAGGGGCGGTTGCCGAATAGTCATATTTCAGGGAGATTAATGTGGAGACCAAGATAAGTGACAGGCCGATAAGAATCCCCGGAATAATGCCTGCCGCAAAGAGCTGACCAATAGAGGCACCGGTTAGAAAACCAAAGATGATCATAGGGATGGAAGGTGGAATAATCACCCCGATAGAACCACCGGAAGCCTGTACAGCTGCAGCAAAATCAGAATCATAACCTGATTTTTTCATGGCCGGGATCAGAATCGCACCCACGGCAGCAGCATCTGCAGCAGCAGAACCGGAAATACCGGCAAAGAACATGGCTGAAACAATGGTCACCGCAGCCAGTCCGCCCGGAAGCCATCCCACAAGGGCATTGGCAAAATCAATGATCCTGCGGCTGATACCCCCTGCCTCCATTAACACACCTGCAAACATAAAAAGCGGGACAGCCATCAGATGAAAGGAGTCTGTGCCGGAGAACATGCGCTGGGCAACCATCATCAGGGGAAAATCTCCCTGGATCAGGATGGTGAGAACCGAGCTAATACCTATGGCAATAGCGATCGGCGTATTGATTGCAAAAAAGAGAAGCAGGGTAATAAGCAGAATTTCCGAGGTCACGACTGCACCCGCTGCAAGGTTTTCAGGAAAAAAGCCAGTGCATAGACAAAGAAAATCGCCCCACTAACCGGAATCACTGCCAAAATAATCCATTTAGGGATAGCCAGGGCCGGAGAAATCTGCATGCGGACAAACCAGGCGAACTGAGTGCCCGAAACAACCATAATCAAAGCCAGAGTCATGGATGATACGTGGACAAGCAACCGCGTGATACGCTGTTTTTCTGGTGATATCCGTGAGGTAAAAGCATCTACCCCTGGGTGCAAATTACGGTAATAGGCAACCGTAGCCCCCAGAAAACTGAGCCATACCAGCATATAACGGGCCAATTCTTCGGACCAGAACAGGGAGGAATTCAGCACATAACGGCAAAAAACCTGGACTGCCACCAGGATGGCCATCGAAAACCCAAGACCAAAGAGGGAGTATTCGATTGTCCCGTTTACAACAGCACAGGTTTTTTCAAGAAATCCTAGCACGTGACATTACTGAATTGTTTATTTGGTCGCTTCCATGATCTTTAATAGCAGTGCCTGAACCTTGGGTTCTTTAAACAAATCCATATCTTTCAGGTCGGCAACCTTAGCTCTGAAAGTGGCAAGATCAGGCTGCTCTTCCACAGTCATACCCTTTTCCTTGAGAAGAGCAAGGCGGGCACCGTCTTTATCCCGATTATCTTTACGCTGGAAAACAGCGGCTTCATATATGGCCTTACCGATCATCTCCTGGTCAGCAGGTTTCAGTGTCTTCCACCAGATCATGGACGCAACATCGATATGGGGTGAGTAGACATGGCGGGTCAAGGTCATATGCTTCTGAATCTCAAAAAATTTATACACCTCCATAACCCAGAGCGGATTCTCCTGACCATCGATTACACCCTGCTCAAGTTCCGTATAAATCGGCCATGGCATTGGAGTGGGATTTGCGCCAAGGGCCTGCCAGATTGCCTTATGCAGTGGTGATGCCATGACCCGGATCTTAAGGCCTTTAATTTCATCCGCCGTCTTTACCGCATGTTTGTTGTTGGTCAGGTTGCGGAAACCGTTTTCTGAGAAACAGAGTCCCTTGAATCCCACACTTGCCAGATCATCAAGGATTTCCTTGCCCAGAGGACCGTCAAGGATGGCATCAGCCTGAGCCCCATCTTTAAACAGGAATGGATAGTTGATCACCCGGACAATGGGATCAAAGGTATCAAACGGACCGCCGGTGATCACCCCCATCTGAATGGTATTCATCTGGATCTGTTGCAGGATTTCAGTTTCATTACCAATGGACTTGGAGTGGAAGATTTTAACTTCGTAGGCTCCATCCGAGCGCTGCTCAACCAGTTCCTTGAACTTCTCCGCCACAATATTCTGTGCCGATCCGGGTTTGGTCACCACCCCCAGTTTAATTGTCTGGACTGCCATAGCCATCTGGCTGACACCAAATAAAAATGCAATACAGAAGAAACAGGTTATTTTTTTCATGGGTAAATCCTCCTGAGAGTAGAAAAAGAGCATTAGACTGTCCGCCCCGTTTACGACAAATACTTGTCAAAAGCACCCTGATCCGTCATTCCCGCGCAGGCGGGAATCCAGAGGGGGTTGAATACTTGATCGAAGTCTACGTTTATCTCCCACCTACGTGGGAATAACAAAGGTTTGGCAAAACTAGTTTTTACTTAACCATCATAAATTCTGGGCATTAAAAGTATCACAACCGTTCATATCACCGCTCTTATACCCCCGCGTGAACCATCGAACCCGCTGGGCCGAACTGCCATGGGTGAAAGAATCGGGAGTAACATACCCCCGGGCCTGCTTCTGCAGCCGGTCATCACCGATATTACTTGCCGCATTCAATGCCTCTTCAATATCACCGGGTTCAAGAATCCCTCGTATCTGATCAGCGCGGTTGGTCCAGACCCCGGCAAAACAGTCGGCCTGTAACTCCAGCCGTACTGAAACCTTATTGTAATCATTCTTTGAGAGTTTTTGCTGCAGTTCATGAACTTTATCACTGATGCCCAGCAGTTTCTGTACATGATGGCCAATTTCATGAGCCACCACATAGGCACGGGCAAAATCACCGGGAGAATTCATCTGGACCTGCAAATCCCTGTAAAAGGAGAGATCGAGATACACCTTACGATCGCCTGGACAGTAAAATGGCCCCATGGCAGCCTGAGCATAACCGCATGCTGACTGCACTGAGCCACTGAACAGAACCAGTGTAGGTTCCTGGTAAGTTCCGCCGTTTTCCCTGAAAACCTGGTTCCAGACATCTTCCGTATCGGCCAGTACCACGGCAATGAATTCAGCCTGCTTCTGCTCTTCAGCAGTGGGCTGATACGGTTCTGAGCTTTGGGGTGCCGGCAGCTTTTCCTGGATCGTATTTCCAACATTTAAAACTGTCAACGGGTTTATCCCAAAAAACATGCCAACCAATGCCAACAGTAGAATGCCGATTCCACCACTTTTTACCCCGCGAGGAACCCTGCTGCTTCTACGATCTTCAACATTGCTGCTCCTGCGACCTTTTTCCCAGCGCATGCGAACTCCCTTCTGATTTTGTGATAAAATTGATAAAAATAATTCTTATCCTATTAGTACCTTACTCCTGAACTTCTGTCATAAAAAACAAGAAACCAAGGAGTATATTTTGAAAATATTCTGTTCCATTTACGTTCAAGGTACTTATCCAGCGAGACTGAAAGTTTTCCGACTAGTCGGGTTAGGATCATTTTCTCAAGAATTTTCTACCAATCAGCCACTCATCAGATCAGGAAGGAGTGTAACAATTTCCGGAACCATTACAATAATACCAAGTCCGGCGAGAAGCAGCAGAAAGAATGGGGCTGCAGCGTAGGCTACCTTTAAAATATTCATTCCCGTCAACCCCTGAATAACAAAAAGGTTAAACCCCACAGGTGGTGTTATCTGCGACATCTCCACCACGATAACTACAAAAATACCAAACCAGAGAGGATCAATCCCAGCCTGTTCAATCATCGGCATTATGACGGAGGTGGTAAGGACAACCACTGAAATTCCATCGAGGAAACATCCGAGAATAATAAAAAAAATGGTCAAAGCACCCAGCAGGGCATAGGGGGAAAGCTCAAGTGTACCAATCCAGCCGGCCAGCATCTTCGGAATCCCTGTAAAACCCATGGCAACAGTCAAAAAGGCGGCACCGGCAAGAATAAAGGCGATCATGCAGGATGTTTTGGTCGCCCCAATCAGCCCCTCAAGGAAGGTCTGCTTAGAGAGGGTACCGGTATACCAGGACAAAACCAGGGCCAGCAGAACCCCGACTGCTGCTGCATCAGTAGGAGAGGCAATGCCGGAATAGATAGAACCGATAACACCGCCTATTAAAAGCATAACAGGGATCAGCCGTCTGGCCCGCATTATTTTTTCTTTAAGCGGCAAAGCCGCTTCCCCGGCAGGTATCTTGTCAGGATAAAGCAGTGACCAGAGCATGACATAGCCAACAAAAAGGGCCATAAGCAGGCAACCCGGAAGAACACCGGCAATAAAAAGCCTGGCAATAGACTGTTCAGTTGCTACACCATAAACGATAAGAATAATTGATGGTGGAATAAGCAGTCCCAGGGTTGCGGAACCGGCCAAAGTGCCGATTATTAAATTTTTCGGATAGTTCCGTTTTGCCAGCTCAGGAATGGACATTTTACCAATGGTGGCGGCAGTTGCAGCAGAAGAGCCTGAGACTGCTGCAAATATCCCGCATCCCAGAATATTCACATGGAGCAGCCTGCCGGGGAGATAGGTGAGCCACGGTGCAAGCCCGGTGAACATATCCTCAGCCAGCCGGGATCTGAAAAGAATTTCCCCCATCCAGATAAAAAGGGGCAGTGCCGCTAAAGCCCAGCTGTTGCTTGCACCCCATACGGTAGTAGCCAGCACCTCGCCAAGAGGGGCCTCGGTGAACAGAGCCATACCTGCCATACCGACTGCCATTAGGGAAAAAGCGACCCAGATGCCGCTTCCCAGGAGGAAAAAAAACATAACAACCAGACAGATGCTCATTGTTAACTCAGACATGACACCTCCTATCCCTTCTCTAGAAGTCCTTCAACGATATCACCTTCCTCTTTAGCCAGGAGCTTTTCACCTTTGCCGGTATAACTTGCTGACCCCCCCGAGAGTATGGTAACCAGTTCATCGATAAGAGCGATCGACAGAATTACCAACCCCAGCAGCATTGCCGTTTGAGGTATCCAGATCGGCACAGCAATCATCCCGGGTGACAGATCATGATAGACAAACGATTCATGTGTCAACAGTGCGGTATACCAGGTGAAATAGAGGGTAATACAGGAGGCTACGCCGGTACACCACACTTCAACGATCCGTTGTGTCTTCTTCGACAAATTCCCCGTGACCAGGGTGACCCTTATATGCCCGCCTTCCCTCAAGGTATAGGCAAGAGAGAGAAAAGATGCCGCCGCCAGAAGAAAACCTGTAAAATCAGCATAAGAAGGAATGGTAAGTCCGATTGCAGTACCTGTCAGCAGCGAGCTGCATCGGTCAAGCAGGTTCAGAAACACCTGACAGACCACCAGTAAAGCGATGGAAGCAATGCATCCCGCGGCTAGCCAGCAGCTCACCTTATACATCTTATCTAACCATCTACGCATCAGACCCTCCCTAATAAACCGCCATGCAAGGTTACCATGGCGGCTATCTTTTGGATTTTATCTATTTCCCATATGTCTTCAGAAGTGTCACACCTTCACTGCCGGCTGCTTCCTTCCACCCCTCAAGCATGGAAGCACCAACTTCTTTCAGCCCAGCCATAAGTTCGGGGCTTGGTGTGACGATAATTATGCCGTTATCCTTCATAATATTTGTCTTTACTGTGGTTTCTTTTTTACTCATCTCCCAACCACGAGTTTCCGCAGTCTTGGCAGCTGCAAGTACAGCTTCCTGGGTTTTTCCATCAAGCTTTCTAAATGCCTTTTTACTGACTACAACTATGTTCTTGGGCAACCATGCCTGTATATCGGTGTAGTGAGTGACAAAATCCCAGGCCTTGGAATTTGCACCGGTGGACGGTGAAGTAATCATCGCATCAACCCGGCCTGTTGCAAAAGCCTGTGGAATATCCGGAACTTCAATCTGAGTAGGTGCAGCTCCCACTTTGTTGGCAAATGTCTCAAGCGTTGCATTATAGGCTCGAAATTTTATGCCTTTAAGATCATCAACAGTCTTAATCTCTTTTTTGGTATAAAGTCCCTGGGGTGGCCAAGGCACTGAGAAAAGCGGCATAAGACCCTGCTTATCAAGAAGCGCAGTAATGACATCGCGCTGGGCATTCCAGAGTTTTGCCGCCTCATCATAATTGGTAGCAAGAAATGGTTGGGAATCAGCACCAAAAGCAGCATGTTCATTAGAGAGGCGTGAGAGGAAAAACTCACCTATGGGGACTTGACCGCCACGAACCGCATTCTTGATTTCAGGATGCTTGAACAGAGAACCAGCGGAATGAATTTTAATTTTAAGATCCCCCCCTGTCGCCTTTTCCACATCTGCTGCAAACTCAATTATGTTCTGGGTATGGAAGGTCTTGTCCGGGTAAGGCGTAGGCATATCCCAGCTTGCGGCCATCGCCCCACAACTTATGCCCAATCCAAGGGCTACACCTGTCAACGTTCCGACTACTTTTTTTTGCAGTTTCATGAATTACTCCTCCGTATATTGATTTTTGACTAGAACACCTCTCCTTCTCCTGACTTCCCCACGATCATATAAAAATTTCATGGTGAAAACAATAGTATTGACTTTTTCATCCATAACTGCAATTATTACATATTGTCAGCATTATGTCGACATATAATCGATAATATGTAATAATTATTTTCTTTGTCTGCGTTTTCAATAAGTTGATAGAACATTATTTTTCTCAAACCCCGATAAAAGGAGGAAACGATGACACAGCAATGGCAGATTTGGATCGATCGCGGCGGAACTTTTACAGATATTGTTGCTAAACAACCTGACGGCACCCTTATCACCCACAAACTCCTTTCTGAAAATCCTGAAAAATATAAAGATGCGGCGGTGCAGGGCATATATGAGTTGCTGCAGCTTGAAACCGAAGCAACCATCCCCGATCAGTTGATCGAAAACGTTAAAATGGGCACAACCGTGGCGACAAACGCCCTGCTGGAAAGAAAGGGTGACCGGACTGTTTTTGTCACTACCAGAGGTTTTGGGGACGCATTACGGATCGGATACCAGACCCGGCCAGAACTCT
>LGVF01185720.1_pt1 | contig 24399 bp, 26 predicted proteins | sample 469901 | NCBI WGS metagenome assembly LGVF01 (sample SAMN03893561, study PRJNA290197) | marine sediment metagenome | material: sediment; isolation source: combined push core samples #3730, #5133, and #5579 collected at Hydrate Ridge | place: Pacific Ocean: Hydrate Ridge
AAGAATTTACGTGAAAAAGTTGATTATTTAATACATGGACAGCATTATATATCAATGACAGATAGTATGATTGATCTATTTTCTGGGTTTGGACTAAGAACTAAAGAAGAAATACTTAAATATGCTGAAATTTTAACAAGAGCAATGGAATCAAACTACTTCGATATCATGGCTCATCCTGATTTATACATGTGTGGATATAAGAATTTTGATGAAACTGCAGAAAAAGTAGCACACATAATATGTCAAGCTGCTATAGATAATGATATGGTACTAGAATTTAACGCAAATGGATTTAGAAGAGGAAGAGCTAACACACCTCAAGGAATATTACAACCATATCCAAGAATGGAGTTTTGGGAAATAGCAAAAACATACAATGTTAAAACAATCCTAAATAGTGATTGTCATAGTCCTAAAATATTATATGATGATGTGATAAAAGAAGCAGAAGAAGTATACTTAAAATTAGGGTTAAATGATATAGGTATTTTGAAATTAAAACATAAACAAAAGGGTGTTATTTGATACCCTTTTTTTTATGCCTAATTTACGCTGTAATCGTTTTTTAGAAATAGATGTAAAAGTGTAAGTTTGAAAGTGAAAGACACACCATAGAGTATATTTCACATTCAAATTTCACCTCATTTATAATGTAAGAAGTATAGTAAATTAAATATGTTCATTGAATATATTTGAATATGATTACGGAAGTAAAATGAAGAGAATAGGTTGAATATACGTTATAAAGAGAGGGTATCAATACTCTTTCATTTAAAAAAAGCCTTGTTTGGCCATTTTCATTTTACTTCCTATAATATATATTATGTTAACTAATATGTATCAGCACCAGTAAGGGAAATGATTTAAGAATGTGGATAATGGGTATAACAATATAGCTACCTCTTCTAGCCTCTCTTCACTCAATATTTGAAATCAAAATAAATGTACACTTCAAGTTTGCATTTTCAAATCAGTAATTTGTATATTTTAGAATCGTCTCACTATTTCTATATTTATTGATATTCAATGATCACTATTTAGTCATTATTATTATGGATTATGTTAACTAATATTTCCTATCATATATTTGATTTAACTTCCATATTTGAACTCCACTTCTAACTACTCCTTTATTAAAATTTCTATACTAATAATATGGCCTTTATGATATGATATATACGAGGTGATTTTATGAGTAAAGTTGCACTGATTTTTACCGGTGGTACAATCGCTATGAAAGTCGATAAAGAATTACATGGAGCAATACCAAGTTTATCTCCAAATGAAATTATTGGAGCTTTAAGTGGAATTGATGAATTTCAGAATTTAGAAGTTTATGATTTTTCAAGAAAACCTTCTCCTTCGATTACTCCAAGAGATATGAAAGAGATTGCTGATGTTGTTGAAGACTTTTTAAAAAGAGATGACATTCTTGGGGCTGTTATAATTCATGGGACTGATGTTTTAGAAGAAACTGCATTTTATATGAATTCTGTTATCAAGTCCAAAAAGCCAGTGGTTTTAACTGGGTCCATGAAGAATGCAAGTGAACTTGGATATGACGGTCTAACTAATTTGGTATCTAGTGTTAAGGTTTGTTTATCTTTTTACTCTATTGGTAAGGGAACATTAGTTGTAATGAACGATACTATTAATAGTGCTACTGAAGTTACTAAAACTCATACGATGAGTTTAGATACTTTTAAATCAGTTGAATTTGGACCTCTTGGTATAATTGATCACGGTGAAGTAATCTATTATAGAGATGTAACTCATCATGAAGTATATGATTTTAAAAATCAGGTTAATGACGATACATATCTTTTTAAAGTTTATGCAGGAATGGATGGACATTTTATTGATTATTTAATGAGTCGAGGAGCTAAAGGTATTGTCTTAGAAAGTTTGGGTCGTGGTAATGTTCCGCCAATGATGTTAGATTCAATTAATAAAGCAATAGAAAAGGGAATTCATGTTGTCCTAGTTTCTAGATGTTACTCAGGAAGAGTCTTAGATACTTATGCATATGTTGGTGGTGGAAAAGACTTAACTAATAGAGGATGTATCTTAGGTGGTAACTTTAACGGACAAAAAGCAAGAATCTTATTGATGCTTGCGATTAGTAATAACTATTCTCATAAAAAAATAGCTAATTTATTTAAATTGTAAAAATTACAAATAAAAACGACTTGAAATTTAAGTCGTTTTTTTATATTTTCTATATAAAACTATTGGTAAATACCATATATACAATACAATCATTGATAATACTATACATCCTACTAAGTATAGAAAATATCCATTACCCCAGAATATTCCAAATGGAGTATCCCCAGGTTCTAATAAATACATGAAGTTTGTACCAAAGATATTATTAACTGGAATAATAAATACTAATACAACTGCGAGTAACAATACAAAGCTTTTCTTAAATGAGTTAAATGTTGGTATAAAGTCATGAACAAACAACATATACATTATCATAAAGAAGAAACTTGTATGTCCTATAACGTATTCATAATATCTATATCTATCAGGTCCATATAAAATATCCGGAAATAGAATACTTAGTACTCCTCCAATTGCCCAAAAATAGGCAATTTCATATACTTTAAAGCTTTTAGTAAACATTACATATATACTCATAAATAAACTAAATGAGCAAACTCCAATNNGCTACTATACCAATAGTACCTAATGTATATCTAAAGTATTTCTCATTCTTTGAATCTCTAATCTCATTTCTAAAGTAATAGATTAGTAATACACCTACAATGATTAAAGATATTGGTATGAAGTGATAAACTCCCCATTCAGTAAATTCAATCCCTATAGTATGTGAGAAAAAAGTATCCATATATAAGTCTCCTTCTATTTAAGCATTTGCGCTAATGCTTCTTTTAATAGAACATCAGTTGATTCATTACCATCTAATCCTTTTACTGCTTTAGTAATCTCTTTAACTTTATATCCTAAAGATTTTAATGCGTCTTCAACATCAGTAATATTAGTTGATTTAGCAAATGAATCTTGATTAAGATCTATTTTACCTTTTAAATCTAAAATGATTTGTTGGCTTGCTTTTGGTCCAATTCCTGGGAACTTAGTTAAGAACTTAGCGTCCCCTCTATCGATAGCTCCAATAACATCAACTACATTTCCTGAAGCTAGAATTGCAATAGCACTTTTAGGTCCTATTCCTTTTACACTTAAAAGTTTAATAAATAAACTCTTACCTTCTGTAGTTTTAAATCCATAAAGATGAATAGCATCTTCACGTACATAGTGATGAATAAATACTTTTAATTCTTCATCCATTTTATAATCATATGGATTAGGAGTTCTAACATCATACCCTACGCCATTAACATCCATTGTAATTCCATTTGATTTTATTTCTGTGACTGTTCCTTTTAAGTAACTATACATAATATCACACTCCTAAATATTATTATATCACAAATGGAGTAATATCTTATTGATAAATTAGTTAGTAACACGAACTAATTTATCAATAAAAAAAGAAGCCAGTAAACAACTTCTTTATAATCTTATTTTTTCTATTTAGTTAAAGCTTTACTATTCCTTCAATAGATCACTTAACTTAGTAAATATTCCACTATATGTCTCAAAACTATATTCCTTTGATTCTTTTACTCCATCTTCATTAATGTGTTGAATTATAAGATGTGTAATATCTAAGTTTTCATCTTGATAGAATTCACATACTATTGTTGATGTATCATTTTGCATTGTTACTATTAATTTAGCTTTAGGACCAACCATATGATCCAACCAACCACCTAAAGTATCTCCATCAGCTATTTGATCAAATAATTCTTGTAATATAGTTTCATATTCAGCAAGACCTTTATCTACAAATATACTTTCATAAGGGAATTCTGCGAATCCAGTAGTTAACATTTCTATTTCTGTAATAACGAATACATCAATAAGATCCTCTTGCCTAATTATTGAATATCGTAAAACACCTGGATTATCTTCAACTTCAATCATATCTGTGATATTTAGTATAACATCCACATCAACACTATATATTTTTTCTTCATTAAAATTACATCCAGTTAATGAAAATATAAACAGTGCTATTATAACAACTCTTTTCATCTTACATCATCCTTTACCTTGTTTTTAAGATCCATAATTTATTTGAATTGAACTACATCCATCTTTATCATTATATATAACTATATTATCTATTCTATCATTTAAAAAGAATAATCCTGTGGAACATAATGTTCCACAAAATTCTTGATCCTTTAAAAGGATCTTTTTATATATTGGATTATTACATCCATACTCACTATATAAAGATGTATCAATATTATCATATTTAGTATTTCAATTAATCGTAATATTGCATTTGGTTAACATAATATTTCAATTAGAAAAATCTATCATAGTTAGCCCCTACTTATTCAATAAGTTTTCTCTTAACAGTCTCTAAATTTTCATTAACAACAATTATATTTGTTTGTGAACTAAAATCACCATAACCTAACATAATCTTTGTATATCCTTTATCTTTCTTATGTCCTTTAATAATAGCTACATGCTCAGGATTTATGTAAACCTCTTTGTTTCTTGGTGTTGTAAATAATATTAGTTTCATTAGTTTTCCTCCTTGTTATTATCGTTGTTATTTTAACATATAAATAAAAGTCAGTAAACGACTTCTATATTATTTTTATAATATTTTCTTTTTCAACATATAAGAATCTTTATATGTAGTTGGCTTACCCTCTTTATTAATATAATGGTAATCAACATTAGTAGATTTAACATGAACGATGAATCCTATTTTATTATACATTTCTTCTAACTTTAAAAAATTATCATTATCTATACCAATAGTTACTTCAGTGTATCCTTTACTTTTTATTCTTTTTAGTACAGCATTCATTAATAACTTTCCGTAACCTTGTCCTTGATATTCTTCTTTAATTCTAAAAGCACAAAGATATGCACGATTTATCCCGTTTGCCTCATCTTTATCCTCAGAATCCCAAAAGATATATAGTTCACCTATTAGTTTATTTGATAACTCAATAGTCCAAAACTCTACATTTTCATTTATTAGTTGATTTAGAAAATATTTATATGTAGGAGTATTAGAATAATTCCACTCTTTCTTAAAATCATTTATATCTGCAAGACGTATTTTCATGATTATCACCTTCCAATTACTATTACACTATTTATCATTTTTTTTTGAACCATCATCATACTTTAAACTAGATGCAAGAGCTACAGCTGCTCCAATTACTCCTGAACTAACTGATGAATGACTTGTTCCCATAGTTGATGATGATGCTATTAGAGTTCCTTTATTTGAAATTACTCTTTTTGCAATATGAGGATATTTTTTCTTAATAACATTAATAAGTAAAGAATAAATTTTTCTATAATCCCTTATATCACTACGTTTTCTTATATCTATATTACGTAATTTATTAATCATTTCCTCTGTTAAATGATATATTTCATCATTATCAGTTTCTTCTAATTTATCTAATAACCTAAACATAATAAGTATCTTTAGTTTCTTAATTTGCTTCATATCAAATCTCTTTGATATTTTTAACAATTGATTGGTTTGATTATTAATATTAGTATTTCCGATAGGTTCCATAATACCATCTCCTCAATTAACATTTTATCATATTAAAAGAAGTCAGTAAATGACTTCTAAAAATACTCTATCCTTGTTGAAAACCCAAAATACAAGAATAACATTTGATTTTAAATACTCTTTATTTATAAATGGAGTATACTATTAGTGTAAGGAGTGATTGAAATGAAGAAGATACTATTAATTCTCGTATTTGTCTTTCTACTTAGCTCATGTAAAACAAACACATACAATATTGTTAGCATTGAACCTGTTGATGGTTACTACATATATGAAAAAGAACATGATGGAATATTTTGCAATACCACCTATGAAGATATTTACTATAGTGGTGTAACTTATAATTATGGGTATAGTTTCAAAGGATGTAGTGCTGATATGTCGTTCTTTATTAAGGATGGTAGTTCAAACTATATTTATCTTCGTGATGCCCTTAACCAAAAGTTAATATCCATTGAATCCCTAAGAGTTGAATTAATGCAACTAGACCGTAATCCAGAAGAAATAATGTCAGATGAAGCTGATTACTATTGGCTTGACTTTCACATTGACGGGCAGGTTGTTTATGCGTATGCTGGTGGTGAATGTGATCAAAATGGAAATGAAACTTTCATAATTAATGGGACAACATATATTTACAATGCAAATGGATGTCTAAAGGATAATATTTTATTTATGCGAATGGATGGAGTAAATACTCCTATAGCAACATTACTGGATGATGGAATTATTGATGGAGAATACCTCATACCACTATTAACAGAACTATCTGAATAAAAATATATGATTATTTCTTTAAACTATAATAGTAAGAATTAAAAAAGGCTATGATAAGCTAATACAAATATCATAGTCTTTTTGTATAGAAATATATAAACTTATTAAAACTATTAATCCACTCCCATAATAAAATACAACTAATAAAAATTGAATACTAAATATTATATTATCGTTGGAATATATTCCAGTCATTATTAAACCTTGGTTCATAATAATATATGCACAATATAATAAAGAACTATATAATATTACTGGTCTATTTTGTATTTTATAAAAATCTTTAATTGTAAAAACAATTACAAATAAAGTAATTACAGCTTGAAGAAAAAGGTACCAATTAGAATCTAGTGAAATTAAATGTATTAAGTTACTAGTAGACTCTCTAAAAAAGATAAAACTCACAAGATTCATACACCACAATAATAGTAATGTAGTAATAAATAAATATGATTGAACTTTATTTATATAATACTTGTTATATAAATTCCATCCCAAATATATTAATAGTAAAATCATTGAATTAAAATTAATAAATAACTTAGATACTTCTAAATAGTTAATTAGCCACGGATGTTCCTCTACTTCATAACCAAGTGAATAGTGAACAAAATATAAAACTATTACAACTATATAGATAACAAGAATATTGTGTTTTCTCATGTTGTCATCTCCCTCAACTTATTCTTACATAATATCATATAAAAAGAAGTCAGTAAATGACTTCTATAATGATGCAACTGTGTTGGAGAACGGAAATGTAATTATATAGTAGTTTCTACTTTGTTTGTAACGCAAATAGTGATTTACTTTCACTTCGTAAATATATATTTTGTGAAGTATTTTTTTATCTCACAAAACACGTTTTTTATCCACAAGTTATTAAATTACAATGAGAGTACTCCCTAATTAATAAAATACAGTTATATCTAAAATATATGATACAATTAGATTAGAATTGTAATAAACATTTGGCAACTTTTGCTTAGAAATAGAGATGTGGGAGTGAAAGCTATGGTGAAAAAAGGTTATCTAAGTATTAAAATCAGAATTAATTTTCGGAAATGGTTTTCAACATAATGATGAATCATTTAAACATGCTTTCATCTCTTGTCCTAATTTCCCATTTTATCTTAATTCATTTCTTGCTGAAACTGTCAATAAAAAAACAACAAATAGTTCTTAAAATACAGTTACTTATTGTTCTTATATACAGTATTGGTTATATGATTATGATACCAGGGAAAATTCCAGTTGAGTTATCAACAGTTGCTTATTTCGTTGTTCCTTTAACAATTCTATTTAGTATAAAAAAGTTAAAAATATGGGCAGTATATTCCGCTCTTCTATCAAGTATAATATATTATTCTGCTATGGTGCTATTTGGCACTCAAATCTATAGTGATTACCCTCCATATACTGTTTATATGGCTATGTATAACCATGGTGCTCTGCTAACATATTCATATATTACTCTAAATACAACAATATTTTATAAAAAAGACCGTTATATAATATGGATAGGAGTTATACTTTCCATATTGTGGGCACTGGCCATACGTCCTTTAGTAATTGTAACAAAACGAATTTTCATTTATGATGTCCTTGATGCATTTTGGGCTTACAAGTATTTTCCTGATTTACTTGTAGTTGCTGTTCCAATATTTTATATATTATTTGTAGCATTTGTTTATTTTTCCGTAAATTCTATTTATGTCCTAAATAAACTTATTAATAAGTCTCAAAGTAAGAATACAAATAAAAAGCTAGTAGACACGATTTAGTGTATACTAACTTTTTTTATTCAAATACTCGCATATTGTATGAAGTTCTTTTTCCCTCCATTGTAATAGTAACCCGCACCGTCTTTTACTAGCTACATTGCTTCAACTAAATGTAGATGACTTCTAAATTGTTATAACGGTGTTGGAGACCGATAATGCATATTACAAGAAGTAAAATCACTCCTTGTGTACAAAATAAATCCCAATGTATATAATATGTTGCCAAATTAATAAAATCACAACAAAGTTCAAAGCCTTAATCCTTTATGTTTTCATTTAAGCAAGGAAAAACTATGGTTATTCCTTTTTAAGTTCTAATGACAAAAATCCTAAGAAGATTGGTAAAATCAACAAAGAAATATATGTTAAAGAATATCGTAACGATGTAAGTTGATTGTGTTCAATAGCATAAACAACTTCTTCAAAAGGATCATTAAATAGTGGATATTGATATACTCTCCACTGATATAAGTATATTCCAATCGCTATAAGAGAAACTATAATTGCAAATAATGACCTCTTCCGAACAGCTAAAATCCCTGTTGATACAAAGAAAACGAGCATAAATATACTCTTAAAATCATAATTAACAATTAATAAGTTTAATCTAAAAAATGCTCTTGAAAAATTATGAATAAGAGTTTGGTTCATAAAAAATATCATAACCATAAAATCTGGTAATATCACCATACTCAATAGTATTATTGTAAAAACTCTAACAAGCGATTTTTTTGTATAAAGAATAAAAAATAATAGTATTACTATTGAATAAATATTTTTCGTCAAGAAAATCATTTGAAAATTATATTCAACTATATAAACCCTAATATCTGTGAAATATTCAAAGATGACAATCAATAATACTGGTAATAATATTCTAAATCTCCCCATAATCAACACCTTTTCCTTGATGTAAATAACTTATTATCAAACCCTATTTATCTAGTTTATTCTTCATAATTATACCATATGTTAATTTAAATAGATAGATAAGTATTAATCCTGTAAATGGCTCCTATATGTAATTAACGGTGTTGGAGACAGTTATTCAATATACTTAATTATTTATCACACTTGTTTCTATAACTAATATATCCTGCAATAAATAGTGATCCTCCTACAATAGAACTAGGTATCACAGATATTAAATCAGTAGCTTCACTATCAACAATAGCCATGATTGCAATCGTAACCATAATAAATAAACCTAATATTGTTAATATTAAATCATAATCCTTATTCATTTAAAGCACCTCCCTTGTTATATATTATATCATATAGACTAAAAAAAAAGAGCGAGTAATCGCTCTTTTACTTATTAATCTATGAAATCAAATTCATATCCAAAGATACGTACTGTATCTCCATTTTTAACTCCACGTTCTCTTAAAGCTAAATCTACTCCAAGAGATCTTAACTGACGACTAAATCTTTTTAATGATTGATCTTTACTAAAATCAGTCATTTCAAATATCTTACTAAGTCTATCTCCTGTAATTTCAAATACTTTGTCATCCCCAAGTTTAATTTCGAATAGTGTTTCTGTTCTTTCAAAGTTATATTCAACTACAGCTTCCATATCGTTATCATCATATAATTCAAAACTTGGTGTAGTATCTAGTAAGTCAGCAGTTTTATATAATAACTCTTGCATATTATCATTCGTTATTGCACTTATTGGAATAACTGGATAATCATCTTCAAGTTGTTCTAAGAACATTTCTAAATGTTCTTTAGCATCTGGTAAATCCATTTTATTAGCTATAATGATTTGTGGTCTAGCTAATAAATTATATTTATAAGTTCTTAACTCATTATTAATTATTGTATAATCCTCAAAAGGATCTCTACCTTCACTACCTGACATATCAATAACATGTAAAATAACTCTTGTTCTTTCAATGTGTCTTAAGAATTGTAATCCTAATCCTTGTCCTAGGCTCGCACCTTCAATAAGTCCAGGTAAATCCGCCATAACAAAACTACGACCTTCTTCAACTCTAACAACTCCTAAGTTTGGAACTAGTGTTGTGAAGTGATAACTTGCGATTTTAGGTTTAGAGTTAGAAACAACACTAATAATTGTTGATTTACCAACACTTGGTAAACCGACAAGACCAACATCCGCTAAAACTTTAAGTTCAACTCTAATATTTCTAGTAACTCCTGGTTCACCTTTTTCAGCTATTTCAGGCGCAGTATTTCTAGAAGTAGAAAACTTAACATTCCCACGTCCACCACGTCCACCTTTAACAATTATTACATCTTGCATATGATTAGTAATATCTCCTATTACTTTTCCTGTTTCATCATCATATATAGTAGTTCCAACAGGTACTCTTACGATTAAATCTTTACCGTAAGCTCCATCCATTCTTTTAGTTCTACCATTTACTCCTTCTTCAGCTGCTAATACTTTATTGTATTTTAGATCAACTAAAGTAGAAAGACCTTCGTCTCCTCTAAAAATGACGCTGGCACCTTTACCACCGTCTCCTCCACTTGGTCCTCCCATAGGAACATATTTTTCACGACGGAAAGCTACCGCTCCGTCTCCACCTTTTCCTGATGATACTTTTATTTTTACTAAATCTACAAACATCTTGAACCTCCTATAGGGTATTTACCCAAGCGTTCAGTTCTTCTCTACTTTTAAAGATTAAAACTTGCTTCTTTTTCTCATATTTTTTTACTATTGCTTTTAACAATATATTTTTTCTTCTATAAAACGCTACATACTGTAAAAACTCTTGATCTATTCCTTCAACACAACCCTCAGCCATATCAGCTCTTACCATATGTTTATACTTATGAGCTCTTTCATGAATCCCATGAAGAGATACTTGTTTACTAAAATCTAAATAGATAATAGTATCTGCAGCATCTAAACGATATTTAAAGTGTTTATTGTTTGAATAGTTTCCATCAATTGCCCAGTACTTATTTTCAAGTAAAAATTCTTTCATTAAAATATCAAAATCACCTTTACTAATATTATTCCAGTTTCTTTTCCAATACACAGAATCTAAATGTAAGATTTTTAAGTTAAGTTTTTTACCAAGTATTCTACAAGTATGTGTTTTCCCTGTCCCACTAGCTCCTAGAATAACAATTTTATTCATCATATTGTTATTACTTCATAATCCTTATCTTTTAATCTATCACTTAAGAGATCCCCTGTGTATCTTACATTAACACCTAATCCTTTTAAAACTTCTGAAGCACCAACATTATCACTACACATTTTACATGCATAGACAGTTACATTATTTTTAACTAAATTAGCAACTCTCTGTTGGATTACTGTATCTTCCATAACTTTTTCTTGAGAAGCTCCCCAAATTAATAATTCAACTTCATCAAACCATTCATGCATAACAGCGTTATAACAATAAGGTATTACGAAATTGTGAATATCGATATCGTTATTTGATTTCCAAACTACTAATACTTTACTCATAATTAATCCTCCATAACTAACTCATAAGCTAAACGATCTATTGTTTCTAAATAATCAAGCTCAATAAACCCGTTTTTCTTTAAAAAGTTTCTCATTTTATAATTTTTTAAATGTGTATCTGTTTTAATTGATTCGTAGTTTCCTTGTTTACAAAGTTTTATTGCATTATTAATAAAGACTTTTGCGATTCCTTTATTTTGATAATCAGGATGAACAAGCATTCTATGAATTACTAAACTCTTATTTTTAATCCATGAATCAATTGTTTTATATGGTGGATCGTTTTCTCTCAGTACAGTACAAGATCCTACAATCTTACCATTATCTTTATATAGATATAATGATTTAGTTTCTACATCACCAAAGAAGTTTTTATACCTTGGATAATCTAACTCCCACTGAGGTATTAAGGATTTTTTCATATCGTTAATAACTAAGACAGCAAGTTCATCTAATTCATTTAAATCTTCATAAGTTCCATTAGTTAACATAATCCTACCTCACAATCTAATTTCATAAGGCTATTATACAATTTTACAATAAAAATGGCAAACCACATTTTGTGATTTGCCATCAAAATTATTCTGCGTATACTGAAGCTTGTTTTTTATCTCTACCAATACGTTCAAATTTAACAATTCCATCTATTTTGCTGTATAGAGTGTCGTCTCCGCCTCTACCAACATTATTTCCTGGATGAACTTTTGTTCCTCTTTGACGATAAATGATAGAACCAGCTGTACAGAATTGACCGTCCGATAATTTCGCTCCAAGTCTTTTAGATTCAGAATCACGTCCGTTTTTTGTTGATCCAACACCTTTTTTTGAAGCCATACATTTCAAGACATTAATTTCAATTAACATTTAAGTCACCTCCTATATTTTTCGTTACTAACCATTTATTTTTGCAATTGTTAGTTTTGTGTATGATTGTCTATGTCCTTGTTTACGACGATATTTCTTTTTAGGTTTATATTTAAACACTATGATTTTCTTTTGTTTACCTTGTTTTTCAACTGTTGCGTCAACAGTGAAACCTGGTAGGTAAGGGTTACCGATTTGAAGACTATCTCCACCGATCATTAAAACTTTATCGAATGTGTAGCTATCTCCTTCATTTACATCTAATCTTTCAACGTAAATTACAGAACCTTCAGAAACTCTAATTTGTTTTCCACCTGTTTCAATTATTGCGTACATAAAGCACCTCCTCATTATTATAGTTAAGACTCGCCATTAAGGTGCGTAAACGCTTGAAAACCTTCTCTGTGCGGTATGCCGTTAATCAGCATTAAAATATTACCAAAAAACCCTGAACTTGTCAATGAATTTTACTTGATAATCTTTAAAGCCATATTTATTATACATAATATAGGAAGTAATGCAAGAATTATATGTAATTAAAAGCATAAAAGCATTATTATTTATATGTTATAATATAGAAGGAAGTAAATATGAAAGGGGTGAGAGAATGAAACCAATACATATAACAATATTGTTAGTATCAATAGTCACTTTTTCGCTATTATACTATTTTATTTTTGATAAAAATGATAATGTCTCACCAATCTTTAGTAATATCCCGGATAATCAGGTAATTGAATACAATACATCATTAAATTTACTTAGTTTAGGACTAACAGCAAATGATGATATAGATGGCAATGTTACAAAAAGAATTAAATCTAATATTTCAAGTACATTTGCTCTAGATGTAGGTATTCATACAATTACTTATTCAGTTAGTGATCTTTCAGGTAATAAGGAAGAAACTTCTATTACTTTAACTGTTATTGATACAATTTCACCTGAAATTATTATAAATGAGAATAATAAACAAATTGCTTTTGAAGTTGGAAGTGAACTTCCTAATTTTACTTACCATATTACTATTAATGATAATTTTGATCATTCTTTGATTGAAGAAAATTTAGAAATAGATACCAGTTCATTAAAAATGAATACTATTGGAATATATAGTCTTCCTGTAAATTATAAGGATTCTTCAAATAATATAGCTGTTGAATCTTATTTCGAAATAGAAATAGTTCATGAATGGACAGATATATCTTACTTTTCATATAGTTTTATTAAAAATAACACTGAAGTTAGGATTCTTTCATATTACTTAGATGGACCAGAGGTTGTATACATACCTCATTATATTGAAGGTATTCCTGTTACTGAAATAGGTGATCATTCATTTAGTGGAGCTTATTCTACGGTGACAAGAGTAAATATCCCAAATACTGTGAAATCTATAGGTAACTCTGCATTTACTAATAATAAATTAACAACTTTAGTTATTCCTGATAGTGTAGAAACAATTGGTAAAGAAGCTTTTTATGATAATGAACTTACATCTTTAGTACTCCCAAGTGGGTTAATTACGATTGAAGAAGCAACTTTTCAAATGAATAATTTAGAATCTTTGGAACTTCCTAATAGCTTAGAAACAATTGGTGAAAATGCTTTTGTTTTAAATAATATTACAAACTTATTTATACCTAAATCAGTTGCTTTCATAGAATTTGGAGCTTTTGCAGATAATCCAATTAATAATATTTCAGTATCTACTTATAACACTTCTTATAAAGCAGTTGATGGTGTTTTATTTGATATACTAGGTATTAGTTTAATTTTATATCCTCAAGCAAAGAGAACAGAATCTTATTTAACGCCTATAGGAGTAGTTATTATTTCAGAATTATCATTCTATGGTGCTGATATCGATGAAGTTATTCTTAGAGACGGTATAGTTATGATTGACAATGGGGCTTTTTGGAATTCTTCACTTAAATCAATTTACTTACCTCCATCTCTCATAATAATTGACATCCAAGCATTTAGATTAACACCTCTACAAAGTATAACTATTCCTAAAAATGTTGAATACATTAATAGCTTTGCATTTGGAGAAAATGTTTGTACTGAATTTACTGTAGATTCTGAAAACACTTCATTTAAATCAATTGATGGAGTTCTTTATTCATTTGATGGAACTACTATTATTAGTTTCCCAGGTGGTGACACTAGAACAACGTATACTATCCCTGCAGAAGTTTCAGTAATTAAACTTGGTGCATTCATAAACACATCATTTACCACAATAACTATTCTTGGTGATGAGTTTAGATTTAATGATACTTGGATTTTGACTGGGTTGGATAACTCATTAATACCTACTCCATAAAAAGCAGAATTTTCTGCTTTTTTTTATAATTAACTTACTATTATACTTATATTATTATAAATAACTATGTTATAATTAATGTATAAAAATAAAAGGAGTGATTTTATGAAAACATCATCTAAGCTTTACTTGTTTTTTACATCACTTATGTTCCTATTTGCACCGTTATCTATAGGACTTGCAGCGATTTACTTCGAAATCGATAACGATGAGATACATTTACCAGGTTTATTAGTTAATGTTATCTTATTACTTATATTAGTTGGAATAATTGGCGCTTTAATTTCTCAGAAAAAGTTATTAATGCCCAATTTACTAGAAAAGAAATTCTTATTGTTTGGTTTATTATCGAATGTTGTTATGTATTTCTATGTATTCCAAAATTCTTTAGTAATTGAAGAGTTTATTACTGTTTATATTACAATAGTTTTAATTTTATTACTTTACTTCGTTATTATTAGTAAGAAACCAATCATTTACGAGTTATGGATTTTAGGTATTTGGTTCTTTATTATGGATACTATTCATTACCAATTAATTTATAGAACAGGTAGTTATAATAATTATACAGTTATTGATGCAAACTTCTTACAACATATTTTCTATTTAACAATCCCATTACTAGCATTAGGATTATTTACATACCATATGTATAAATATAAAGTAGTTGACGTATTTACTTCGATTTCAATAGGAATCCTTGTATTAGTTTCTTTAGTATTCTTTGAAGGAATTGATATGGAATCAAAATTTATGTTAACTCTTAACTTAATCCTTCCGTTTGTCATCTTGGCTGATTTCATTACTATGCTTATCTATAAACGATTTAATACATTGAAGATTCCATTCTATTTGAGACTTTACACTCTATTAGTATTAATTATATATTATGCTGAAGAAGGACTATTTCATTCAACAACATATAGTCATGAAGGATTATGGGAAATGGTAGCAATTATCTATGTAGCATTAATCTGTAATTTAATTGTTTTACTATTACCTCGTAAAGAAGCATCAATAGAGTCTTTTGAAGATGATAGTGAATTGGTTAAAGAAATAAAAGAAACGTTATTAAGCATTGATTTAGATGCTTTAACTATTACTACATTAAAAGCTTTAGCTAAAGTTAAAGATATTAAAGGATATACAACGCTTGAAAAAGATGAAATTATCAAATTACTAAAATAAAAAGCAGAGAAATCTGCTTTTTTTATATCATACCCTTCTCTTTAAATGAATAATATCTATCTTTACCGATGATGATATGATCCAATAACTCAATATCCATCATTAAACTATTTTTATGGATTAATTTAGTTATTTCAATATCTTGTTTTGATGGAGTTGGATCACCTGAGGGATGATTATGACAAATTACTATTGCTGCGGCACTATTTATTACTGCATGTTTAAAAATTTCACGTGGATGTATTAAAGAACTATTTAAACTTCCAATAAATAATGTTTCTTTTTTAATTAATTCTCCCTTTGTATTTAAATAAAGTGCTAAAAAGTGTTCTTGAGTTTTCATTTCAAGTCCACTTTTTAAATATTGATAAATACTTTCAGGGGAATGAAGTTTATTTTTATTTATAAATGTTTCATTGTTAACTCTTTTACCAAGTTCAAAAGCTGCGAGTAATTCTATAGCTTTAGTATTCCCTATTCCTTTAATTGTTTTTAATTCTTTAATTGATGTAGTACTTAAATTCTTTAATGTTTCAAATTTATACGTAACTCTCTTAGCTAGTTCTATTACAGATTCATCTTTTGAACCAGTTCTTAGGATAATCGCAATTAGTTCAAAAGTTTGGATGGAATTCGCTCCATACTTGATAAACCTTTCCCTTGGTCTTTCTTTTATTGGTAATTCTTTAATCATAAACATATTTTTCCTCCTTTAAATAAAAAAATAGTGCCTTGGGCACTATTTTAAATTTTTCCTAATTAAACTAATGAAGTATAAACTACCAGCCACTAGTAAAATTTCGTTTTTCTTTAAATCTTTTAATTCATTCAAAGCAATTATTGCATCCTCATGCATAAATTTACGTGGATGACTTGATACGTTATATAGATTATCCGCTGTTTCACATCTTGGATAATCAAATTGTGTGAAATGTACCTCATCAACAAAAGATTCTAATATTTGAATTATATCAAAATATTCTTTATCAACCATTGATGTATAAAGTGCTTTAATGTATTTTCCTTTAAATAAGGCTTTTACACTATCTCTTAAAGCATTCATTCCACCAACATTATGAGCTCCATCAATTACAATATTTCCAAACATTTCAAATCTACCAGGCCAGAATGTATTAACCAGTCCCATTTTTATATTACTTAATGAAACATCAGATTTCTTTAATTTATTTAATTGGTGAATTATTTCAATAGCAAGGCTAGCATTAACCACTTGATGAGTACCAAGCATTGATATGGAATATTCTTGATTCTTGTATTTAAAGTTCGTTTGCGAACTATATTCTATAACTTCAATATTTTCTCTTTTAATAACTGTTAATTCAGAATTTAAATTATTAGAATAATCAATAAATAACTGACTTAACTCTTCATCAACCACTGAAGTTACTAAAGGAATACCTTCTTTCACAATACCTAATTTATTTAAAGCGATTTCTTCAATAGTATCTCCAAGCATTGCCATGTGATCAAAGCTAATTGATGTAATTGCAGTAATCATTGGTTTGATTACATTAGTTGCATCAAGTTTACCACCAAGACCTACTTCATAAATAACATAATCTAAGTTTTTATCATCAAAATACATAAATGATATTAAAGTAACTAACTCAAAGAACGTAATTACTTCATCATAGTCATCTAATACTTTGAAATATAGTTCTTTTACTTTATTTATATATTTTAATAGATCATCATTACTTATATCATTATGATTTTCCGTAATTCTTTCATTAAAATTCACAATGTAAGGACTTGTGAAAGTCCCTACATTATATCCTTGTTCTAATAAGATATGTTTTAAATAAGAAACTGTTGAACCCTTACCATTAGTACCAGCAATATGAATAATATTTAAATTATCTTGTGGATTTCCTAATTCTTTACAAGCAATTTCCATTCTATATAAGTCGTACTTATCACCAAATCTCTTAATAGATTCAATCCAACCTATACCTTCTTCAATAGTATCAAACATTATTTAGTTAATTCCTTTAATCTGTTTGATAAAGTTTTGAATTGTTCCTTATAATTTCCTAATTTTTCTTTTTCAGCATTAACTTTAGATTCAGGTGCTCTATTTACAAAGTTAGGATTATTAAGCATTCCCTCACCGCGAGCTATTTCGCCTTTTAATTTCTTAAGTTCATTTTCAAGTCTTGCGATTTCTTGGTTAATATCTACTAAACTACCAAGTGGTAAATATAACTCTAATTCAATTAAAGCTACAGATATAACTTCAGTATCTATTGTTATTTCTTCGCTAATTGTAAAGCTTTCAGGATTAACAAACTTAGTTAGTATATCCATATTTTCATTTAATAATTTAGTGATTTCTTTATTTGATGTTTTAATTAGTACATCAATTTTTTTACTAGGAGCTACATTGTATTCGGCTCTTATATTACGAACACTTTTTATTAACTCTTGAATTACTTCAAAGTCTTTAATAGCTTTTGAATTATCAAATTCAGGGATTGCTTCGGGCCATGAAGTAATTACAATAGATTCCTCTAGGTGAGGGATCTTTTGATATATTTCTTCAGTAACAAAAGGCATAAATGGATGGAGTAATTTAACGATATCTAGTAAAACATATGATAATACACTCTTAGTACATCTTATAGCTGCTTCATCATCGCCATTTAATGGTAATTTAGCTATTTCTACGTACCATGACGCAAAGTCATCCCAAGCGAAATTATGAATAGATCTAGCTGCTTCACCAAATTCGAATTTTTCGTAGTTATAATCCATTTCTGAAATAGTTTTATGTAATTTAGCTAATATCCATTTATCCGCTAAAGTAAGCTCTTCAGTATCTATTTCTACATCTTCAATTGTGAAATCTCCTAAATTCATTAACGTAAATCTAGAAATATTCCATAATTTATTAATAAAGTTCCAACTTGATTCAACTTTTTCTATTTCAAAACGTAAATCAGCACCAGGTGCACTATTAGTAGTTAAGAAATATCTTAATGTATCAATTCCGTATTTTTCTTTAATTTCTAGTGGGTCAACACCGTTACCAAGCGATTTAGACATTTTTCTACCATCTTTAGCTCTTATAAGACCGTGAATTAAACATTGTTTAAATGGTGATTTATCAGTAAATTCAAGTCCTTGGAAGATCATTCTAGCAACCCAGAAGAAGATAATATCATATCCTGTAACCATTACTGAGTTTGGATAATATCTTAAGAAGTCTTCAGTATTATCAGGCCAACCAAGAGTAGAAAACGGCCAAAGTGCACTACTAAACCATGTATCTAGTACATCTTCATCTTGTTTCCATCCTTTACCTTCAGGAGCTTCTTTACCTACATATACTTCGTCATTTCTATACCAAGCAGGGATACGATGTCCCCACCATAACTGTCTACTAATACACCAATCATAAGTTCCGTCCATCCATCTTAAGAATGTTTTTTCAAAACGTGATGGAATAAATTCTACTTCACTGTTTTCAGTTGCTTCTTTGCTTAAAGGAGCCATTTCTACAAACCATTGTTTTGAAAGTCTAGGTTCAACGATTACTCCTGTTCTTTCAGAATGACCTACATTATGAATAATTTTTTCTATTTTTGTACATAATCCAGCTTCTTTTAAGTCTATAACACAAGCCGTGCGACATTCAAATCTATCCATACCATCATATTTATGAGCAAGACTATTCATAGTTCCGTCTTCTTCCATACATAAAGGCATTTCTAAATTATGTCTTTTTCCTACTTCAAAGTCATTAGGATCATGAGCAGGAGTTACTTTAACGCACCCTGTCCCAAATTCCATATCAACGTAACTATCTTGAATAATAGGAATTAATCTATCTGTTCCAGGAATATAAGCATTTTTACCAACATAGTCTCTAAATCTTTCATCTTCAGGATGAACCATTAACGCAGTATCTGCATACATAGTTTCAGGACGTGTTGTTGCTATTTCTAGATATCCAGAACCATCTTCTAACATGTATTTAAAGTAATAAAATGCACCTTCAAGCTCTTTATGTTCAACTTCAATATTACTTAAAGCTGTTTTTGCTTGAATATCCCAGTTTATTATTCTTTTTCCTCTATATATTAATCCTTTATTATAAAGTTTAATAAATACTTCAGTAACAGCTTTATTTAAACCTTCATCAAGAGTAAATCTCTCTTTCGAATAGTCCACACTAATACCTAGCGCTTCCCATTGTTCTCTAATATGTCCAGCGTACTCATCTTTCCAGTCCCAAGCTTTTTTTAAGAATGCTTCTCTCCCTATTTCATAGCGAGATGTACCTTCTTCACGTAATTTAGCATCAACTTTAGCTTGAGTAGCAATACCAGCATGATCCATACCAGGTAAATATAATGCATCAAACCCTTGCATTCTTTTTCTTCTTATAATTAAATCTTGGATTGTATTATCCCAAGCATGCCCTAAATGTAGTTTCCCAGTGACATTTGGCGGAGGAATGACTATTGAGAATGGTTCCTTGCTTAAATCACCACTTTTAAAGTAGTCTCCTTTAAGCCAAAAATCATATTTCCCTATTTCAACTTCTTTGTGATTGTATTTCTTTTCTAATTCTTTCATTTTATTTCCTCCTTTTAATATAAAAAAAGCCCGTCCTAAAATAAGGACGAACTATTTATAATCCGTGGTACCACCTTTGTTCCTAGCTTTAGCTAAGCACTCGATCTTTTAACGCAAGTTTACGTTTATAACTACTATTAATTTCATTATAACTACTCCTAGGCTACCTTCTAAAACTATACCTGTTAGTTTCCACCAATCACTAACTCTCTATAAGATATAATGTCTTATACTCTTCCTATTCACTGTATTTAAGCGTATTTTAACATATGATTTTACCTTTGTAAAGCGTATTAAGCTTAAAAACTTCATTACTAATTTCTCACCCAATACTGTAAAACAACAATATATATATGTTTTTTATACTATATTACTATATTCAGGAAAATTAAATAATGAAAATATTAGATAGATTATATATTTATAATAGAAATACCATGATTATGTTAACAATTAAAAAAAGACTAGTTTATAGTCTTTTTTATCTTTCATTATAATCAATTACTATTAATACGTGCTTCATATTCACTTATTATTTTATCAATTATGTCATTATGTTCATAATCTATTGTTTGTAAATCAGGATTCTCCATTATTCGCTTAATTTGGATTGGTACTATATCCTCATATCTAGTTTGAGGGTTGAAATTAGGAGCTAATTTCTTAATTTTACTATTATCAAAAATACCACTCCACATTTTATCGCCTTTTAGTCCACCTTCAAATTGTGGTGCGTATTTTACAATAAAATCTGTGGGAATATGTATTACATTTGGTTTAACACCTAGAACATTACATATTATTTCATTTATTTGTTCCCAAGTATAGTAAATATTACTTGTTATATGAAATGCTTCATTATAAGCTTTAGGATTTCCCAAAACTTCAATAAATCCTACTGCGAAATCAGCATTATACGTTATTGTCCATAATGAAGTTCCATCCCCAGGTATAATTACTTTCTTACCTTTTAAAATGCGATCTATCTGCGTCATAGGTTTACCATGAGCAGTTAGAATGTATATTAATAACTCTTCATCATAAGTATGAGAAGGTCTTATTATAGTAACATTAAAGTCATCACTACTAATACTTTGTAAATACTCTTCACATTGTTTCTTGTTGTCTGAATAATCCCAATATGGGTTATCTAATGGCACTTCTTCGGTAATTGGATATGTAGGTACTGGCTTTTGGTAAGCTGATGCACTACTTATAAAGACATATTGCTTAGTTAAGCCATTAAATATGTTATAATCTCTTTTAACTTGTTCTGGAGTGTATGCTATCCACTGCACAACTGCGTCAAAATAGTATCCTTTTAATAAATCCTTAATTTCTTCTTCATTATTTATATCACCTTTTAAGAATTTTACTCCTTTAGGTAATTTATTATTATTATTTCCTCTGTTTAATACATAAAGTTCATCATTTTTCTTTAAAACTAACTTAGAAACTGCGGTGCTAATAATTCCAGTACCACCGATAAACAATATTTTCATATTATTTTTCCTCCATAGTGAAATTATTAATAATTTGATATATTTCATCCATATTAGTTTTTAAAACCGATGAATAAGGCATAAATATATCCCCTTCATGTAGTATAAGTTCACTTTTTAACTCTTTTATTCTTTTAGGAGTTCTATTTTTTGTTATTTTATCTGATTTTGTACCTACTACTAGACAAGGTATATGATAACTTTTTAAGAAGTTATACATTAATAAGTCATCTTCAGTTGGATTATGTCTAAAATCTATTAAAAGGATTACTAATCTTAGATTAGCTCTATTTAATAAGTATTCTTCGATCATTTGTCCGAATTTTTCACGTTCAACTTTACTAACTTTAGCATATCCGTACCCTGGAACATCTACAAAATAAAAATCTTCATTAACTAAATAGAAGTTTAATGTTTGTGTTTTACCAGGTTTTCCTGATGTATGTGCAATGTTTTTACGATTTAACATCGAATTAATAAAACTACTTTTTCCGACGTTACTACGCCCTGCAATTACTATTTCAGGCAAGTTATCAGTTGGACAAAACTCTGTTTCTACAAAGCTTCCTTTAAATTCTACACTTCTTATTATCATATTAATCACCTTTTCTCATATATATACTATAACATATTATATCTTTTTTATTGTAAATTGATATATTTATTAAAAATTAGTATATAATTAGTAAGAAGGTGTGATTAGATGGATAAATTGAAGAAGAAAAATGAAATTAACTTAGGGAATGAAAGATTATCAATTAATATTGAAGATACTGAAGAAAATTTGATAATTAAAAGACAGTTATTAAGGGAACGAAGAGCTAGAATTACAGTAATGAGCCTATTACTAGCTGCACTCCTATTCACAGTCTTATATGGGACTATTCAAGATCCATTTCAGTATACTTTTAGTAAAATTGGGAATAGATTTGATAATAGGATATTATTTATTATTTGGGCAATGTTTACTGGCCTTACAATTCAGTTTAGTGTTATTTCACTATTCAGATTAGAAAGATATAGCTTAAAGAAGGCCTATAAATACATAATTACTGCGACAGGGTTTTTAATATTATCATCATTAGCACCTGCGTTAGAGGAGACATATCCATTTTGGACTTGGTTTCATATAATCGCTGCAGGACTATTCATGTTGTTTTTAACACTTAGTATTGCGCCATTCATGATATATGTATCAAAAGAGAATCCTAGATTACGTCTTGTTATAAAGGTTTGGACAGTAATTATCTGGGGAGGTTCAGTATTTTGGATGTTATTACTTGGAAATGTTGGAATATTTGAATTATGGGGATTTGGAAGTGTATTAGTATTTCTACTTTACTTAAGTTTAACGCTATTTGAAGAAAGAATCGTTGTTCAGAGTATTAAATTACTAAAAGGTGAACAAGATTTAAACCTAGGTATTGAAAGTATCTTTGTTAATTGGGAAAAACTATTAAGTAAAAAAGCTAAAAAGAAAAAAAAGAGCTAAATTTTAGCTCTTTTTATTTACTTCTTAATAAATTCTTTAATATATTCTACTAACTGATCAATATTTTCACGACTAATATCATTATGTGTCGCTAATCTTATCTTTTTACCTCTACTTCCGCTAATAATTATTCCTTTTTTATAGAGATATTCCTCTAGTTGTACAAAATCTATAGTACTTTTAAGAAATACCATATTTATATCTAAACTTGTATAATCTACTTCTATTTCTTTCATTTCTTGAAGTTTATCAGCTAAATATTTTGCGTTTTCATGATCAATTTTTAATCTTTTAGTCATTTCCTTCAAAGATATAATTCCCGCAGCTCCTAAAATACCTACTTGTCTCATTCCACCACCAAGCATCTTTCTACCACGCCTAGCTTTTTCGATAAATTCTTTAGTACTACATAGTACACTCCCTATTGGGCTTGCAAGCCCTTTAGATAAGCAAAAAGTAACACTATCTACATACTGACATATCTCACTTGCATCCACATTTAAGTATGTAGCTGCGTTAAACAATCTAGCTCCATCTAAATGAATCTTTAAATTATTATCTTTAGCTACTTCATATACACTTTTCATATAGTCTAGAGGAAGTACTTTACCGCTTCCATGAGCATTTTCTAAACAAATAAGACTTGAATCAGGATAATGAACATCATTTCCTCTAATCCCGTGTTTTATACTTTTAAGTGGCATCATACCATCAACTTCATCAACTAAATGATAACTTACACCAC
>LGVF01193466.1_pt2 | contig 24336 bp, 18 predicted proteins | sample 469901 | NCBI WGS metagenome assembly LGVF01 (sample SAMN03893561, study PRJNA290197) | marine sediment metagenome | material: sediment; isolation source: combined push core samples #3730, #5133, and #5579 collected at Hydrate Ridge | place: Pacific Ocean: Hydrate Ridge
TTATCATCTGCAAAAATAATATCTCAATAAATATCATCTCATAATTCTCCTTTTTCAAATAATCAAACATTAATGTATCAATAACTAATAGCTTTTGTTTTTGCTTTATATATTATATTAACACTTTCTCAAGGATTTAAGATTAATCAATCAATCATCAAAGTTAATGTAGGAATATCAAATGAAATATAATAATCTTTATCTACAGTTATACTTGATTCATCCAAGGTAAATATATCATCTAATCTTTCTCAATATGCTAAATTTTTTAATACAATATTAGAAGTATTCGTTAACCTGATATTAACTTCAATAATATCATCTGATTTTAAATATCAACCATTAATATCATTAAATATTTTTTCTACTTTTACTCAAGATGATTCTGAATATTCACTTTTTATAAATGTTGTATACTCTGATTTATTTTCATAAGTATTATTAATTAAATCTTCATCAGTTAATAATTGAATATCTGCAAAATCTTCTATATTATATTCCCTTAAATCATTATTAGCAGAATAAGTAAGTCTTTCAAAAACCAAATTATCAATAACATCATAAGAAAAATCTATTTGATCTCTAGAGTCTCAAGAATTTGATAAATAATCTGCACTATTTGCTATTAATTCTGAATTATCTCATTGTTCTTGTAATTGATACAATCAATCATAATAAACAACTCAACTATCATTTCTTACATCATTTCAAAGTGATATTCAATATTTATCACTAATTATTTTTTTAGTAAAAATAGGATTTTCTCAACTTCATCATCAATAAAATATATTAATACTTCAATTATCATCTAATGTTACTATGTCATCAATTCAATCTTTATCCATATCAAAAACTTTTGATATAATAATTTTTCAATTCAAATCAAATTGCTCACCCAAATCAATTCTATAAAAATCTTTTACATTATTATTTAACAAGTAAGGGTTTCACTTATCATTTACAAAGAAAATATCATCATAATTATCTCAAGTAAAATTTCATGTTTTAACCAAATCATAAGATCATAAATCTATAACATTTGCTACATTTCTCAAATTTAAAAAATTTTCTTCTATATCTTTATTTTCTAATAATTCCAAAAATCAATCTCTTTTAATTAATAATAAATCGTCTTTATCATCATTATTATAATCAAATACTTCATATGATTCTACTTTAGAATTATTTGTAATTAATCTTCATATTGTTGAATCAAATTTTCTATCTAATCCTGTTTTTGGTAATTTTTCTTTGATTTTTTTCAAACTAATTACTGGATCTCAAAGATTTATAACTCAAAAACTCATATAATCTTTTACTGATTCTCATATAGATTTTCAAGATGCAAACTCAAGTAAAGTTTTATTTCATTCACTCCATCATAATCATTTTTTATTAATAAAATTCTCGTATCAATCCATATTTGAGCTTGAAAAATCATTTATTTTATTATTTCAAGCAAATGGATCATTATAATAAATAATATTATTATCAAGTTCTCTTTTTGATAAATAAAGATTAGAATTAATTAAAATTAATATTGAATTTTTTCTAGAAGATATTTTATTATTGAATATATTTTCATCTCTTGATACATTTATTATACTACCCTCAAAATTAAATCATAAGTTTCAAATCAAATTTCAAGCAACTATAATATCAAGTAATAAATAATCATTAGTATTACTATCATTTATACTAAAATTTATTTGAGTAAATTTTTCAACACTACCTGTAGAATCAATACTAAATATTTTATTATTAAATCTATCGTAAAAAACTAATTTATCATCTTCTTTGTAAACATTATAATCACTCGAAATAGTTTGAGCAAAAATACTTGTTTTTTCAGTATTTAAATCACATCATTCTATAGAAGAATCACATATTTCTAATTCTGTATCACTTCAAAAATTATAATAAATATTTCAAATATAATTATTTAAAGCTTCATTATAAATATTAAATGAAATTTTATCATTTATTAATGTAGGATAAAATTCTATATCTTGCGTTAAATCTGAAGAATTATATATTTTTTTAATATTTCAATTTTGATATATATTAACTATATCATTTGTTTTATATGGATTATTCAATAAAGAAGTAACTCAAAGTGATCTATTGTTTTTATCAAATAATAAACTTCAAGCCAAATAATCTTTTTGTGTTATATCTCAATAATTTGCACCTAATAGTGTTGTATAAAGTGCATTATATTTTTTTCAATCAATTTTATCTTTATTCCAAAAATAAGAAGTTTGAATTTGTCCGGCTGTTTCTCATACTCAAGAAATAGTTAAACTTCAATTATTATCAGTTATCTCAAAAGTATTATTATCAAGTGATAAGTTAGTAGAAATTTTATAATAAGCAATTCAAGGGGTTTTTGTTGCATTAATTTTAAAATAAGCAACTCACGCATCAAAAGTAGTACTATTATCATCTGTATAAATAATATTACTATATTTATCTAAAATATCCATTTTTGCAGTTGTAGAGCTATCATCAAAAACAAGATTTCCATATCTATCTTTTAATTCAACCCTTATATTTACATAAGATGAATCGCTAGCTTCTATATTATCACTTGATGAATATATATCCATAAAAAGTGGGTTTTCTGGATATATTGTAATATTTCTTTTTATAATTTCATTAATTCATTCAACTTGTAATTCTAAAAGAACATCTTTACCTGAAATATTTTTTGTCGTGAAACTTACTACCGCCTTTCAATTTATAACTTCAAAATAATCTTTGGTACTAGTTCAATAAATTGTTGGTATATTTAAATAAATTCTTGAATTAAAATCAGTAAGCAAATTTCAATTATCATCCTTAAATAATAATTCATAAGAATATTCTCATCCTCATATTTTCACATCAGAAAACAAAGGGTTTATTATTGTATAAATTTTGTTAACAGTTTTTATTTGATCTGATTGTTTAAATAATTCTTCTCAAGAATAATCTTTTACTGTATAATTTATAATATTTATATCACTATCATCAGTTGAAATTAATTTATATATTTTATATCAATCATAAATTGAATATTCTATATTTTTATTATCAAACTCATTATCTGATTCAAAAACTAATCAATCTCAAATAATTTCTAATTCAATTGTATAAAATTCTCCTGCAGCAAGATTATCATATTTATCAAAAATTGATAAAACATTTGTAACAATATTTCAACCAGTTTCTATAATTGAAGTTGAATTATTGATATCAATTTTTGAAGATTTTTCAGGTAAAATTTCTATTTGTTTTTTTATTGTATATCAGAAATTATCATTTATTATAAATTCATAACTTCATGATTTTTCAAAAGATCATAATGAAATAAATCATTCAATATTATTTATAATATTTTTTGTTTCTATTATTTTTTCTCAATTTCTTAGTATTTCTATTTCAATTGGAAATTCCAAATCAATATTATTTGAATCACTGTCAAAATTAAGTAAATTCAAAATTAATTTTTCTTTTGCAGTTGAGCTAGAATCAACTCAAACAAATAAACTATTATCTGAAGCACTTATATTTGAAATAAAAACATTATCTTTATCTGAAACTAAAACACTACTAAGTCAATTATCAACTCATCTAATTCCATAAATATCTGTTGAAACCTTATAACTACTTATAAATAATCTATCTCATCTTACTTTTATAATTAAGTCTTCTGATTCTTCTCTAAACTCAACTTCTTTATTAAAATTTTCAACTTCATAACTAGTTTTGAATACAAAATCTGCATCTTTATTTTTTACAACAAATGATTTTTCAGCAAATCAATATTTAGCTCTAACAACTCAATCCGAAAAATCAATGTATTTATTAACTTCCTTTAAAGCTTCTAAATTATTTAAACTTGATAATTCAACTCAATTTTTATTATAAATTAATTTTCTATTTAATTCAGTAAATTCTTCGTTTTCATCTTTTTTAGTATAAACTTTTATTAATTCAAAATTAATATTAGTTGAACTATCAAGAGTTACAATATTTCAAGCTGAATCTTTTATTTCTGATTTTAAAGTTCAAAGAGTTCAATAATAATATTTTGAAGCATCACTTTTTAAACTTAATTCTCATCAAGCTAATTTTAATTCAATACAATCAATAATTCAATTTTTATTTGTATCTCAACCATTTTCAAGAATATATTGCAAATCTTCATCACTTAATGTTGATGAACTTGATGAACAAGAATCTGTAGTAATAGAAATTGTTGGTGGGAGCATATTTCAAATCCGACACATAATTGCTGGAAACCATTGCCATAGAGGAACTCATTCTGGAGGAGCACATTTAAAAACTCATTCTTCTGAATTTTCATCAGCTTGATTTGTATTAATTCAAAGTAAACTTGATTTTAATGATTGATTTTTTGCTATAATATCAGCATATGGATTTTTACCTTTTGATTCTGGATCAAGTAAAATATACATATTACTTGCATCTCAATTTGAACCAAGATAAGCAATTTCATATTGATCTTTATTTTTAACTAAACCAAAATCATAATTTTCTAATCAATTTTGAAATGATAAATAATTTTCAAATACAAATTTATATTTTCAAGAAACTCATAAATTATTCCAATAAATAGCAAAATTTAAATTATCTAAATAATTTCAATTTATTGATGATTGAGAATTAATATAATCATATAAATTTTCTCCTTCTAATTTTAAAATATATGGATTTAATAAATTCTTTAATGATTTATCTATATTCTCAATATTTAATTCTTCTCAAGTAACAACTCATAATCTAAACAAATAAGGATAATTAATTTTTTGATATAAATTAGTTGCTACAGATTTAAAATCAATAAATCTATCTTTATCTACAGGAAGATCTGGAGTAATCATATTTTTCATTTGAGAATCTATTTCCTCAAAAGTTGGTGATTTATGTTCTATATAAGAAGGAATTTTTTTAAATGTAATTCTATATGATCAATCTATACAAATAAGTCAATTACATTTTGACTCCTCTACAAGATTATTTCATTCTGCTCATATTGAAATAAGAGTACTTCATACTGGTAAATTATTTATATCCTCAGTAATATATTCTCTTTTTTCTAAAAATAATTGTTCATATGTTTTACTATAAATTTGATTTTCTGCTTCAGATCTACATGTCCAATCAATTCTAGATTTTCAATCAACTGGTATTTGATAATCTAAAACTAATTCTCATCCACTATTGTCTCATCACTCTTCCCAAATCCATTCCCTTGTTTTTATAAAATTACTTTCTTCACAATCAAGATATGAATAAGAATTATTTAAAACAGGTTTTATTGGATAAGATCAAATTTTATCAGAAACATTATAAGATCAATCTATATCAAATAATGGAGTTATTGATTTTTGCACATCATGAGATAATAAAGTAGGAACTCATCAAGAAAAATCACTGTTTAAAGGAGTATTATGTCACCAATATCATAATAAAGATGTTTTATTATTAATTCAATTTAAACAACTAATACTTTCAGATTTTAATTTATTAACATCTCACTCTACTAATTTATAATTATATCATCTATTTGCTTCAACAAGTTTACCTGAACCAGTATTACTTATACTACCTCTAAAAATACTACATTGTTCTGGAACTAAAATGTCTTTTACTTGTTTTCAATATAAAAAATTTTCTAAATAGATTACCGATGCTCATGTTCAAGTTCACATTAATCAAGAACTAGCTACAGATGTACCAGAATAACTCGCTTGATTAATCAAACTTGGCACATATATATTTTTTTGTAATTTTGTTTTAACTATATCATCTATTTTATCTTCAAGTAATTCATTTCATTTTTTTACAACTTCATCATTTACCAAATCAAGTACTGTAATTAAATATGGAACAAAATCAGCATTAACCTTTGCTCATTCAGAATTATATCTTCATGCGTTATGAACATCAGATCTAAATTCTCAAATAGTTCATTCTGAGAAAGCTTGAATAAACATTCTAGTTGTTTCTTCAATAATATTTCTTGTTTGAATATCTGGTGTTTGAATTCTATCTAGAGTATTGTTAAATCAAGTAATATCAAAACTAGGATCAACATTACTAATTAAATCAGATATTGTATCTATTTGACTTCATAAAAGTTTTTCTGTTATTTTTGCTGCTAATTCTTTTGTAAATCTATCATATACAATATCTTCCTTATTTTCTAAATATGCAAGATAAGATTCATAAGATTCGTAATTAAGAGATTTATTTTCATTAAAGTTATCAAAATAAAAAACAAATGGTTCATAATCACTTTTTACTCAAGTTGTATTATTTCCATTAATTATTCATTCTGAAAATTTAAAATTTCAAGTTCATCTATAAAAATCATGATTTTTATCAAAATAATCTTTTATTGCATTTATATTTTCATTTTCATCTCGCAAATTTGGAGAAATAACTCAATGCCATATTTCTGATTTTATTCATTCTATATTATTTTTATTATCTTCATATTTATTTGTATTATTATTATAAATATATTTTTTATCTATAAAATCAGTATATGGTAAAATTGTTTTTGATGTTTGTTCTTGTTCAAATACTTGTGGAAGATTAAAATTTCAAACCAAAACCGTTCAAATTAATTCAGACTCAAAATCAACTTTACTTAATCAATTATATCAATCAAAATAAAGTGATTCCAACATTGATGCAATATTAAAAGCTGGAGTATTTCAAGGTGTTGGCATGATTACAACTTTTGTATTTTCCAAAACTCATTGAATATCTTCCCCATATCTTTCAACTTCATTTTTAATATCTGAATATATTTCTTCCTCAACAACTAAAGCAACTAGACTAAAAAATTCTTTAGAACTAGCATGTGTACTAAATTGTAATAAAGGAATTCTAAAAGTAGTACCAAAAAGTAAGGCAAAAATAATTAAACTTGATATAAATTTTTGTATTTTAGAGTAATTCATAAAATTATTTTTTTTCACGTTTAAATAAACAAAAAAGGGTTTTTAACATTTTATGAAAAAAACTCTTTTTTACAAATTTTTGTATTACTTTTTTGTACAATTTTTATATAATCTCCTTTCCTCACATAAATGGTTTTAAAACATCTGGTATTTTAACATCTCAATCTTTTGTTTGATAATTTTCTATTATAGCTATTAAACATCTACTTAAAGCTACAATTGTACCATTTAAAGTGTGCACATATTGTGATTTTCAATTTTCATCTTTATATTTAATTCAAAGTCTTCTTGATTGATATTCTCAAATATTAGAACAACTAGTTACTTCTCTAAATTTTTGTTGTCCTGGCATCCATGCTTCCAAATCAAATTTTTTCATTGCAGGATTTCAAAGATCCCCTGAACAAACATTCATTTTATTATAAGGAATTTTTAATTCTTGCCATACTTCTTCCTCTATTTCTACCATAAAATCATGCATTTTTTGTGATTCTTCTGCTTTACAAAAAACAACCATTTCTACTTTATCAAATTGATGTCATCTAAGTATACCTCTCATATCTTTTCAAGCACTTCAAGCCTCTCTTCTAAAACAAGAACTATAAGCAGAATACATAATTGGTTTTTCTAAATCAAGGGTTTCTCAAGCATGATATGAAGTTACTGGAACTTCTGAAGTACCAATTAAATACAAATCATCTACTCAAGGATTAACATGATAAAGTCAATCTTCACTTGCTGGATAATATCAAGTTCAAAACATTGCTTTTTCTTTTGTTAAAACTGGAGGTAATACTGACGAAAATCATTTTGATGCTAATTTTGACATAGCAAAATTTATAATAGCAAATTGTAATAAAACTATATCTCATTTCAAATACCAAAATCTTGATCAACTAACCTCTGCTCATTTTTCTAAATCTATCCATCATTTAGCCTCTCAAATATCAGCATGATGTTTTGGTTCAAAATCAAATTTTGTTGGTTCCAAAAAAGTAGAATCAAGTATATTATCTTCATCAGTATCTCAAATAGCAGCTGTTTCATCAAGTAAATTAGGCACTCTATAATATAATGCTTTCCAATTTTCTTCAACTTCTTTTTGTTGTTCTTCTAGTATTGAAAGTTCATCTCAAAGTTTTTTCATTTCAGCTATTTTAGCTGGTCTTTCATTATTACTTAATGTTGGAATTTCTTTACTTACTTTATTTCTTATAGCCCTCAATTCATCAACATTAATTATCAAATCAAGTTTTTTTTTATCTACCTCTAAAAACTCATCCAAATTTAAATTAAGATTTCTTTTTTTTATATTATCCTTAACTTGTTCAGGATTCTCTCTAATTATTTTTATATCTAACATTTTTTTATTATTATTTAATTAATCTTAATTTGTTAACGAACACACATAACTTCATTTGAGCCAGATCTTTGTTCTAACTTTCCCCGATTGTAGAAAATAATTTCACAAAAGTTGCATTTACATATGATGGTTGAGTATCACATGTTAATTCTATTTCGCATTCATCTGATGAATATCCAGGAATACATTCAAAAATTATTTCTGTTTCAATAGCAACATTTTTAAAAATATATTCATTAACAAAATCTATAAGCTCTGCTGTTGATTCTTTTTCTAAAATATTTTGGTATAAATATACATTAGATAAAGTAGATCAAGTATAAGCTCATTGAATAGATATAGCTATTTGTTCTTTATTGTAATTATCTGTATATCTATTTACACTTCACGTATAAACTGATAAATTAATATCAAGTCATCATGTATTAGATAATTCTGTTCAAACAGGTGGTGTATTACTTCCTCAAGTAATTATTTGTGATGTTATATTTTCTTCATCAAGTACTATTGAAGAATTAATTATTTCTGCATTTATTATACTTGGTGTTGGTACTATATAATTTGGTGTTTTAATGTATATTTTATTATATGTTCAATCTATTTGTGGATAAATAACATTTCCTGCATTTGTTTCATCTGTCAAATTAAAAGAGGTTTCAATATTAATATTTGATTCATATAAGGCTAAAATTTCATATTCTATTTGAGTATTAGTTACCGAATAAACATATCCTGTATCAGTTAATGGATCAAGTGGATTTTTTAATATACTTTTTGATAATTTTCTTGCCATATTATCTCAAATTATTCATTGTGTCCGTAAGATATCTCAATCATAAAAAACCTTATATCAATCATCTGGTAAAGGATAAGTTGAGGTTTCAATATAATATAGTCATAATGATATTTTTAATTCAGATACATCAGATAACCTTCTTGTATCCCTAGCTTCTAAATAATATCATTTATAATTTATAAAAGCTATAGCTAAAAGTATAATTATTATTAATATAACAATTAATAACTCAAACATTGTAAATCATCCAATAATATTGTTTTTTTTATTTTTCAATTTTCAAATATTATAAATAATATGACTTTAATATATTTATTTAAACTTATTTGTAAAAAGTTTTTTGCTTTTAATAAAGAATAAATAATATGTTTTTTAAATATATTTACTCATAGCAACTTTAGCCTCACGATCCATTGTCCTTTCTTTAAGAACTTGTTTTTTTTGATAAGCTTTCCTTCACTTAGCAAGTCATACTCTTAATTTTATAAGACTTCAAGAAAAATATAATTCAAGTGGAATAATAGTATTTCATCCTTCTTTTATTTTTCATATTAAATAATTGATTGTCTTTCTTGTGAGAAAAATTTTTCTTTCTCTTTCTGTTTCTACTGATTCTCTATTTGAAAGAGCTTTCCATGCAGAAATATGCATTCATTTAATATATAATTCATTATTTATAACTACAACATAAGCTCCTTTTAAATTAACATGTCAATTTCTAACACTCTTAGTTTCATATCATTTAAGCATTATTCAAGCTTCCCAAGTATCTATTATCTCATAATCAAAATAAGCTTTTTTATTTTTTGTTATCAGATTGTTGTTTTTTTTCATAATTTTTTAGTAATTAACCCCCTTAATCCCCCTTATCAGGGGGAAATAAAAATATTTTTACCCCTCCCCTGATAAGGGGAGGTTGGGAGGGGTTATCTTTCATATTTATCTTTTAATTCATTTAATGATATTTCAAATACAACTGGTCTTCCATGAGGACATGTTGAAGAATAATCTAGTACACTATCATTTAAAAGTTTATTCATTTCAAATAAATTTAATTTATTTCAAAATTTTATAGCTGATCTACAGGCCGCATAAGCATATATTTTATTTTTAACTTCATCTAGTGTACTCGATTTTGTAAAATTTGCACTTCAAATATCTTCCAAAATTCAATAAAATATTTTTTGTACATCTTCTTTTATAATAAAGTCAGGTATTCCATTTAATATTATAGTGTTTCATGAAATTATTTCAAAATCAAATCACATTTCATTAAAAGTATTCAAATTTTCTTGTAAAATATCTGATTCTCTAGGCGTTAAATCAAATGTTTCTCCAATAAGTAATCATTGAGTTTGTACTTTAACTCATGAAGCTATTAATTTTTCATATATAACTCTTTCAGCTAAAGCATGCTGATCAAGAAATTTAATTCATTCTTTTGTTTCAACAATTATATAACTATTATGTGCTTGACCAATAATTTTTCATAAAGCCGTATCATGTAAATCACTCGAAATAGAATCAAAAACTTTATTATTATCTAAAATCTCTTTTGTAAAATTTATACTATTTCATATTTCTCTTTGAGATGGATTTGAATCTTTATTTGAATATGGAGAATATGATTTAAATTTGGTTCAAGATCAAGTATAATATTCTTTTTGTAGGGGTATCCCTTGTGGATACCCTATATTTTTTCCCTTTTTTCCAAGGGTGTCCATTTCCCTTTTTCCAAGGGTATCCATTTCCCTTTTTCCAAGGGTATCCACAAGGGATACCCCTACATTATCATCTTTTCAAACCAAGCTCACACTTTCTAATTTATCATGAATTCCATGATAAAAAGCTCTAAATATAGTTGATTCTTGTGCAAATCTTACTTCAAGTTTTCTTGGGTGAACATTAACATCAACTTGAGTTGGATCAACTTCCAAATTAAGTACATAAGCTGGAAAATTTGAATGAGGTATGAATCTATTATAAGCATCAGAAATAGCTTTATAAATTAATCCTGATTTTATTATCCTTTTATTAATAAATAAATTTTGTCTATTTTTATTTGCAAAACTTACTTTTGGATCTGATATATAACCTGTTAGTTTTATTCAACTTAATTCAAAATTTATCTCAAGTAAATTACTTGAAAATTCTTCTCCATAAATATTATAAATTCTTGTGCTTAAATCTTCTCAATTTTTATATTTGAAAATTGTTTTATTATCTGAAATAAATTCAAATCAGACTTGAGGATAAGAAAGCGAAATATTATTCAAAAATTCCAAAATATGATTATATTCTGTTCTTGGTTTTTTAAGATAATTAAGTCTTGCTGGTGTATTATAAAACAAATTTTTTACAATTATTTTTGTTCAAATTTCACTTGCTATTTGAATTATTTCTTTTTTTTCTCATCCATCAACTCATAAATTATATCAAAAATTATCTTCTATTGTTCTTGATATAATTTCTATATTTGATACAGAAGAAATTGAAGACAATGCCTCTCATCTAAAACCAAAAGTCATAACATTATATAAATCTGTCAGAGATTTAATTTTAGATGTTGTATGTTTTTCTACAACCAAATTCAAATCATCTTTATTAATTCATTCTCAATCATCATTTATTATAATTTGATCTATTCATCAATTTGTAATATCAATTTTTATATTTTGAGCTCCTGCATCAATAGAATTCTCAACAAGTTCTTTTACAACTGAAACTGGTCTTTCAACAACCTCTCATGCCGCAATTTGATTTGCTAGATTTTTATCAAGTTTTATTATTTTTGACATTTTAATTACATTTTTTGCTAAACTATATATTCAAATTCTATTAAGTTTAAACAAATTGTAAAGCAAAAAAAATAGTTAAGATTTAACTTAACTATTTTTCTTTTCAAAATTTATCTTTTATTGTATCTTTTACTATTTCTGGTATTTTAGAATAAGCACTTAATACTTGTTTTATTTTATCATAATATCAAGTTATTTCTTGAATTACTCATAATATTTTTACAAGTCTAAGTAAAACTATAGTTAAAAGTGTTCAAAGAATAGCTGTAAATGTAATTAAAACGATATATAAAATATCAAGTGTTGTTAAAATCATAATAATAAATATTATTTGTTAATCTTTTTTAATTTCTTCTTTTTTCTTATTTTCTGGTCTAGCTCCCTCTCCTCTCAAAGGAGAGGGTTGGGGTGAGGTGTTATTTTTTTTAGAATCAAACTCATCTATACTCTTATTTATATCCAAACTTAACGATTTTACAAGTTTTAATATATTTTCCTCCCCTTCAATCACTTTTAAAAATTTTTCATTCTCAAAAACAATAAGTGAAGGTAAAGTTTTAATTTTATATTTTTTTAAATCAATTTCTTTAATATCTGATTTAGCTAATTTGATTGAAGTATTTTGAGTAAAAGCTTTTGCAGCTAAAACCGGCAAACGAACTAATGCTTTTTGAAAAAAATCAGATTTTTCATCACCAAATATAACAAGCGCTCTATGAGAATACTTTTTTTCTACTCAAGTCTCTTTATTTTTAAAACTTGTTTCAGCTGATTTTTTAATAAATTCATCAAGCTCTTTTTTACTTGAAATAGTAAAACCAGATTCCCCCAATTTTTTCGCCATACCATCTACCGTTTTATCAGCAATCTCAATAGTTTTTTCTTTCAACTGTTTAGCTTTTTCTAAAGCTTTTTCTTTAAAACTCTTAAAATCCATTTGCTAAATTTTTATAAAAATAATTTATATATGTTATTATTTTATCATAAAAGTTTAAAATAGGCAAGAAATACTTTATTTATTCGACATAATTATGAAAAAGGATGAACATAAAGTTCATCCCTTACAAATTATTTTTCTATTTCAACTCAACACTATCAATACTTTTTCAAGTATCCATATTTGATGAACTTATTTTATCATTAGAAATTGCATAAATATTATCTCATACCCATAAAGCTCTTTTGATGAAACTATTTCTATATTGCCATGATCTAGAAGCTAGGTATTCTCAAATTGGAGAATCTGCATAACAATATTTTGGAACATAACTATATTTCACAGCTTCACAATATTCTCAACCTCAAATTAATTCAACACATTTTTTTTCTGTTGTATCCTTCGTATATTTACTACATTCTTCTTGTCTTTCTGATTCAATTTCTGAAATATCAATATGTGTTAATCTAAAATCTTCTTTTATTCAAATATTTTTATCAATAGTAAGAGTAACTAATCATTGAAAAAAATCTACTCTTCTATATTGATCATCAGAATCATTTTTATATAATTGAACTGGTAAAAATAATTTATTATCAGATGCTTTCCACATAAACATTCTAGGATTAGTTAAAGCTTCTGAATAACTTCAATTTTCTCCAAGAGTTTTTGTATATTTTTGTTTAACAATTATTCATTTATAATCACCAGAGTCACATTTTTCTATTTCTTCAGAAGTCAAATTAGAATCTCCACATTTTTTATCATAATTAATTTCATACAAATCAATTTTTATTCAATTATTTATCGTTCATCCCCATTGATTTTCTTTAGCATCATAACCTATTCAAATTAAATGATTATCATCATATGGATGCAAATATGTACTATAACCAGGTATTTTCAATTCTCAAAGAATTTTTGGATTTTGACCATCAGACATACTTATTACAAAAAGAGGATCAACTCTTTCAAATGTTACCAAAAATAATTTATCACCTATAAATCTAGAAGATTTAAATTGTTCACCTGGTTCAATTGAACCAAGCATTCAATGTAATTCTAAATCATCAGAATTTAGGATATATAAATTTGTAGCAAGTTCTGGGTAATTTGTTTGGGTAATTATTCTAAATTTATCTTCATGTTGATCCATTGAATATTGATTTAATGGTCTTCATGGAACAATAGTTGATGTTGAATATTTTAAATCATTTCAATCTACATTTATTTGATGAACTAAAGTGTTTTGTCCTCTAGGGTACCAAGGCATTATACAACGAGCTCAAACTGGACATTTATAATTATATGAAGTATAAATATTACTTGTTAAATATAAATTATCTAGACTCATGTATATTTCTGCATTATTTCACGCTACTACTTTTTTTTCTATATCTTCATCATAATCATTAACATTTATCACAGAAATTATATTATATGAAGGAGAAAAATCATATTCAGATAATGTATCTTCATCAGGTAAAACATATTCAATTTCATTACAACTTGCAACATTTCATGCTTTTAAATTGTAAGGTAATTTTTTTCATTTTAATTCTAGATTTTGTTTATTTTCATCTGTTGTTTTTGATAATTCAATAGTTTTTGGTATCAAACTATTACTATCAACCTTGATATCTTCAAGAGTATGAAAATTATAATAAGGAATACTAAAATTATTATTACTTATTATATATAAATAATCCCCTATCATTCTTGATTTTCTTAAATCTCAATCAGCAATATATAATTTTACTAAAATAGGATTATTTATATCAGTTGTATCAAAAACTATAGTATATGTTTTTGAATTCCTATTTATCCAGTATCATCTTTTTGAATAATCTATATTTGAATACCCTGAAGAAATAATTGTTAATCTATTATTACTAATATATAAAACTGGTGAATTAAAATTTTTAGGTATTTGAATTTTTTTAATAATTTCTAAAGTTCAAACTTTCACAATATAAATATATTTATCAGAATCATTAAAATAATAAATATATTTTCAATCTGTTTTAACTATATCTGATTCATCCACTCATTCTACTTGAACATTTGTTTCAGAAAAATCCTCACCTCATCATCACATTCATGTTGTTTTATCAGCTGAAATAGATGATTTTTCCGTTACAACATCTTCCATAATCATGTTTCAATCAAATGTATCATAGAATATTGGTCCTCATCTATATCTAGACTTATTATTTTCCCAATAATTTTTGATATATTTTTCCATTACTGTTTCAAGATTTTCACAAGATTCAAATGATTTCAAATTAAAATCAAAATTTAATTCTATCACTTCTTCATTTTCTAATTCCTTTATAATTGAATCGTCTTCAATTGCAGCAAAACTTGTTGTTACTGATAAAATAAATAACAAAATTATTAAATATATTTTTTTCATAATCATTATATTAAAAATAAATTATTACATTATTTAAAACTTTTTTCTGTCACAAAAGTGACAAAAAACATTTTACTCTATTTCAATAAAATTACAAACATCATTATTGTAATTTTCTTCCGTGCATTGTTTTCCTTCAACAATACAAATTTTTAAACCACTTATATTAATCAAATCTCACATGCTCTCTAAACAAAATTCTTCAAAACTTATTTTTTGTTCTAAATTATTAATATTTTCATCCAAAATCACCTCTGATTCAACAAAATTATTTATAGTTGTTTTCATTATCATAGACTCTCATATGCTATCATTTAAAGTATCTAAATTTTGATTTAATTCAGATTCTCATAATAAATCAATTATTTGTGTATTTTCTATCTCATTAGTTTTATTTATCACATTATCTAATTCATCTGAAAATATTTTATCAATTTTTTTTAATTCATCATTAAAAATTGTTGCTTCTGGAATACTTATTTCTTGTTTATTTTCTTGAATTTTATTAATTTTTACTGGCTCATTATTATGAAAAAAATCTACTGTTCATATAAAATAAAAATATAATCATATTACAAAAACAAAACTAAAAGCATGAATTAACATAATAAATTTTTTTAATTTTTTCACACTTATATCTTCCATTCAAACAATAGTATCTAATCTAGATTTTAATTTTTTTTTGAATTCATTATCCGCTTTTATATTTGGATTATTTTTTATTAATACATCAATAATGTTTTCTATAGATTTTTTTTTATCTTTTAGTTCTGGATTATTATCAAGTATTTCATTTAATAATTTAATTTTATCTATCATTTTTATTTTATAATTAATATTAACAATAATATTACAAAGTTTGCATTTATAGATTTAAGAGTTCTTGAAACTATTTTTTTACAATTATCAACTGATTGTCACGTAATTTGTGATATTTCATTATAGCTTAAATCATCCCATATTCTTAAAATAAATATTTCTCTTTGTTCTTTTTTATAACTTTTTAAATACTCAAAAACTTCTTTTAATTTATCCTTATTATCTAAATTTTCTCAAAAATTTTCAATAACTCAGATTTCTAAATAATCTCATATTTCACTAGTTTCTTTATTTTTTTTATAAAAATCTATTACCTTATTATTAGCTATTTTATACAACCAAGCTTGAACACTACTATTATCGTTTATTTTAAACTTTCAAATATTATTTAAAGCACTCAAAAATACATCACTAGTTATATCTTCAGCAACTTCTTTAGAGCTAGTTTTTAAAAAAACAAACTTATATATTTTATCAATGTATTTATCATAAAGTTTAGAAAAATTATCTAAATTTCAATCTATACATTGTTTTGCAATATCAATATCTTCCATATATTATAATAAACTAATAATTAATAAAATGGTGACAAAAAAAGATTTAATGATGATATTTAATTCATTTTTTTATACAAATACTTCTATATATTTGTTCATATAACATCATTATTGCTTGAGCATGTGGAAAAGTCATTTTAGAAAGCGAAAATCTAAAATCAATATTACTTTTTATCATTTCATAATCTACTCCATATGCTCCTCAAATAACAAAAACTATATCTGAAAATTGTACTTGTTTTTCTTCTATTAATTTTGTAAATTCTAATGTTGAAAGTTGTTCTGATTCAATACATAAAAGAACTTTATATCATTTAGTTTTTTCTAAAACTTTAATTAAATATTTTGATTCTTCTGAAATTATTTCATTTTTTTCTTTTCTTTTACTCGGTTTTAACTTGATAAAATCTATGTTTTTACCAAGTCTTTTTTGAAACTCTTTTATAGGTTCTAAAAAATGCTTGAAAGAATCTACAAAACTTATAATTTTTATCATTTAATTTTTTCTATTAATTTACGTATTTTAGTACTAATCTTATTTATTATTTCTCAAAATTTTTGTTCAATATCCAATGGATAATCTTCAGAAGGAATTACCGATTCTCCAAAACAACAATTCTCTCAATTATTTATTGACATAAAAATATAATTAAAAATTAATAATTTTAACTTCTTCTCACTTTTTAGTTAACTCATATCATCATTTTTCAACAGTTTTTGGTGAAATAACTATTCTATTAGGAATTCAAAATAATTCACAATCTCATGCTTTTTGACCAAATCATACTTTTTTATTCATTCTGTCATCTAAAATAACATCTTTTCATTCTAATTCTAACTTTTTTACAATTTCTAAAGCTTTTTCTACATTTTCTTCTCAAATTACAATTATATAATAATCTGCTGGAGCAATATTTTCTGGCCAAGCAATTCATTTTTCTCACATAAAATATTCAGCACATACTCACATAAGCCTAGATACTCCAATACCATAACATCACATTATCACATCTTGCTCTTTATTATTTTCATCAAGCATTTTCATATTGAAAGGTTTTGAAAATTTTGTTTCAAGTGGAAATATATTTCAAATTTCACTCGCTTTTTCTATTCTATGATTAACTGAATTACAATTAGTACACTTAAATCCATTTTCTAAATCTACTACTTCTTTATTGTGTGAAGTATTACATTCTGAACATATATATATTTCATCCTCTCAAATTGAAAGTATTGTTTGAAATTCATGAGAATATTTTTCAGTAAATACTCACCCATCAGCAAGAGTAATATATGTATCTTTTCATATACCAAGTCTATTAAAAACTTTCATATAAGCATCTTTCATTCCTTCATAATATGGCTCAAAATCTTCATTAGATATATGAAAACTATAAGCATCTTTCATTAAAAATTCCCTACCTCTTAAAAGTCATGATTTAGCTCTTTTTTCATTTCTAAATTTATTTTGTATTTGATAAACACAAGCTCAAGAATCTTTATAAGAATTTACAAATTCTTTCATCAAAGGCACTACTATTTCTTCATGAGTAGGATTCAATCTATAAAATTTATTAGAGTAAGTAGGTACTTTAAAATATTCTTCTATTTCTCATCTTCATGTTTTTTCCCAAACATCCATTGGAGAAAGTCCACTCATTAGTATTTCACTTGCTCAATAATTATCCATTTCTTCTCTTACTATATTTTCTATTTTTCTTAAAACTTTTAATCAAAGAGTAGTATAATTGTAAACTCAAGCCATTGTTTGCCTTATAAATCCAGCTTGAAGTAAAATTCAAGTTGAAATATTATCACTAATATGCGGTCTAGTTTTTAATGTTTTTATAGGAAAATTTGATAATTTGATCACAATACAATTAATTACAATAATAATATTATAATTAATTGTATTGTAAAAGACAAAATTGTAAAGAAAAAACATCTTTTATGATGCTTTAATAAATTCAGACTTTATTTATTTTTTAATGTAGTGTTTTGTTTCAATTTTTTTGTCTTTCTCTATTTAATAAATCAAGTAAATCAGAATAATCTAATCAAAATATACCCCTAATAAATAAATTAATTCTTGTTAATTCTCATTCAACATGTTTATCAATCAAATCTGATTCAATATTTTCTTCTCATTCTTGTAAATTATCAAGCATTTTTTATTTTTATTTTTAATATTTATTCTATTTTATCATACTTATTATTTTTCTGCAAAAAATATTTGACTAAAACAAAAAAAAATAATATACTTAATAATACCCAATGTTGGGTCACAAAAAGGAGGAAGTTTTTGATGAATATGTATTTTATTACAGGTTTAGAACTGAAGCAAAATGGAATAACAACTATCGCTCAATTTGAAAGAGTAAAAGATTTTGAACCTTTCATAGGGCGTAAGTTATCGAGATTTGCTCAACTCCTACTTAAATAAGTAGTCATTTGAAACAACTTAAAGGTCACCGCTTAAACGGTGACCTTTTGTTTTTTTTAAAATATTTTTATTTGACATATTTTAAATTTTATATATAAATTTACTACCCTATAATTCTGTAGGAATATTTTAGAGTAAAAAAGGAGAAGTTTTATGGCAAGAAGTATTGTTATGCAAGAAGATCAGATTGTCACTCCAAGATGTATGGGGAAAACAATGAGAAGATTCTATTTTGAGCTTTTAGAAAAGCTTAAAGAAGGCGGACATTTTGTACGCAGACATAGCGGTGCAAAATACAAGTTTTTTGTTCAAGACGACGTTGTTATGATTCAAAAAATTAGTGGTGGATTCGGAAGAATCTACCTTGTACAAGTCTAATTTTAAGGCCGGTGTCTCAATGTGAGACACCGGNNACCGGCTTTTTACTTTAAATTTTCTTATTCTTAGCACCTAGATAAAAAATGTGCTAAAAAAGTTTTGACAGGAGAAAAAAAAATGATAAAATACTTGGCGAGTCATATAAAAATGACAAAAAAATAATTAATTATTAACTTAAAAAATATGTGAAAAATAATTTGAATCGATTTGGGTACAACTAATAGTTGTGTTGCTTTTATGGAATGAGGTGAAGCTAAGGTTATACCAAATGCTGAGGGTAATAGAACTACTCCAAGTATTGTTGCATCAAAAGATGGAAGTATAATTGTTGGTACTCCTGCTAAAAGACAAGCTATTACAAATCCAGCTGGAACAATATTTTCAGCAAAAAGATTTATAGGTAGAAAATTTGATGAAGTAAAAGATGAAATTGCTTCTGTTCCTTATGAAGTTGTAAAAGGTAAATGAGGTGAAGCATTAATTAAATTTGATGGAAAAGAAGTTAGACCAGAAGAAGTTGGTGCTCATGTTTTAATGAAAATAAAAGAAGATGCTGAAAAATTTTTAGGTCAAAAAGTTTCAGAAGCTGTAATTACAGTTCCTGCATATTTTAATGATGATCAAAGACAAGCTACAATAAATGCTGGTAAAATAGCATGACTTGAAGTAAAAAGAATAGTAAATGAACCTACTGCTGCTGCCCTATCTTATGGTGCAGGTAAAGGTAAAAATGAAAAAATTGCTGTTTATGATTTATGAGGTGGTACATTTGATATATCAATTCTTGAATTATCAGAAGAAGGTACATTTGAAGTATTAGCTACTAACTGAGATACTCATCTTGGTTGAGATGATTTTGATAAAAAAATTCTTGATTATATTATTCTAGAATTCAAAAAAGAACAAGCAATTGATTTAAGAAATGATCCTATGGCTCTTCAAAGAGTAAGAGATGAAGCTGAAAAAGCTAAAAAAGAATTATCTAGTACTACTGAATATGATATTAACTTACCATATATAACTGTTGATTCAAGTGGTCCAAAAAATCTTATGATGACTATAACTAGAACAAAATTTGAAGAATTAATAGCAGATTTAGTCGAAAGATCAATAACTCCTTGTAAAAAAGTTTTAGATGATGCTGGATTAAACGCTAGTGATTTAAATCAAATATTACTTGTATGAGGTTCAACTAGAGTACCTCTTGTTATTTCAAAAGTAGAAGCATTCTTTGGTAAAAAACCAAATGCTTGAATTAATCCTGATGAAGCAGTAGCTCTATGAGCTGCAATCCAAGCAGGTATTATTGGATGAGATGTTACTGATGTATTATTACTTGATGTTACTCCTCTTACAATAGGTATAGAAACTATGGGTTGAGTTAGAACTCCAATGATTACTAGAAATACAACCATCCCAGCAAATAAAACAGAAACTTTCTCAACTGCTGTTGATAATCAACCAAGTGTTGAGATTCATGTACTACAAGGTGAAAGAGAAATGGCTGCTGATAATAAACCTCTAGGTAAATTTATGTTAGATTGAATTTCTCCAGCTCCTAGATGAACTCCTCAAATTGAAGTATCATTTGATATAGATGCAAACTGAGTACTTAAAGTAACAGCAAAAGATAAAGGTACAGGTAAAGAGCAACATATAACAATCCAAGGTTCAACAGGTATGGATGAAGCTGAAGTTGATGCTCTTGTAAAAGAAGCTGAAGCAAAAAAAGATGAAGACAAAAAGAAAAAAGACTTAGTAGACGCTAGAAATACTGCAGACTCTACAGTTGCTCAAGCTGAAAAAATGCTAATAGATAATAAAGAAAAAGTTGATGAAGCTGATAAAAAATCAGTAGAAGAAAAAATTAAAGAAGTAAAAGATGTTTTAGCTAAACCAGAAGCTACTAAAGAAGAACTTGAAACTGTAACAAAACCTCTAAATGATGTTATGATGCAAGTATGACAAAAAGTTTATGCACAACCTGGTGCAGAAGCACAACCTTGAACTGAACAAGCAACTTGATGAGAAGAAACCAAAGCAGATGACGATTGAGTTGTTGACGCTGAAGTTGAAGATGATAGTAAGTGAAATACTAGAGTATAGTTTACAAAAAAACTCCCAAATTCGGGAGTTTTTTATAAAAATTCAGTTATTTCAATTTAATAAATGAAATCATAGTTTTCCTATTTTAAAAATTCTCATATCATATATAAGCTACCAAAAACAACGTATAAATTGTTTTTATTTTTTTGTGCTTTTTCTTTTATTTCATCAACTTTTAATATTTGTAAATCTTTTATTTGAGTTAAATCTTCTAGTATTTCTGATTTAAAATCAACTCAAATAAAATTTTTATCTTTTCAAAATATACTATAAATCAAATCAAGATTTTTTCATTTCTTAAGTCATATACAATAATAAATATTTTTAAATTTATTTATTAAATTATTACTTATATATTTTTTAAGAACAATTAGTGATTCTCTATTGTGAGCTCAATCAATAAGCAAATTATCATTTATAAATTGTAGTCTTCAAGGGTGTTTTACTTGTTGTAGTCATTCAAGAATAATGGGCTTGTCTATATTTAAATAATTGCATATTTCATAAGCTACTCAAGCATTTTCTTCTTGATGATTTCATACTAAATTTGTCTTTATTTTTTTGTCAGCAAAAATAACCTTAGCATTTTCTTTTTGTGCCTTTTCCTCAATTATTTTATTATGATGATTTACAACAACTGGTATTCACTTTTTTATAATTCATGCTTTTTGATCCGAAATTTCCTCTAAAGTATTTCATAATATATGAGTATGGTCATATCAGATAGAAGTAATTGTAGTTATTAATGGGTTAACAATATTTGTAGTATCAAGTGTTCAACCAAATCAAACTTCAAGTATAATATACTCACATTTGCATTGTCTAAAATACAAAAAAGATAAAAGTACACATTTTTCAAAATATGAAAAATCTATATTAAGCTCAAGTATTTTATTTAAATTTTCTACAAAATCTTTTTCTCTAATTAATCATTTTTCTGTTTCAATTCTTTCTCTAATTGTAACTAAATGAGGAGACGTAAAAACTCATACTTTTTTTCATGCATTTTTTAATACTGAGAAAACCATTTTGGACACTGATCATTTACCATTAGTTCAAGCAACATGAATTATCTTAAAATCATCTTGAGGATTTCAAAGTAGTTTTGTTCAAGTAGTTATTTTTTCAAGTGTATAATCTCTAGCAACTTCAATTTTAAAAAGATTATCTATAGCCTCTTTGAATGTTTTTATCATTTATTTTTTTATTTAAATCAATTAAAACATTTCAATGTTTGTAAGTATTCTCCTCTTTTTTGTAACAACATCTTCTTTAGGTGCATCTTTTCACAAATCAACAAAATATGGGATTTTCATTTTTAATTACTTAATTGATATTGTAACTGACCTCTTCTTATATAAACATAAATTACAAAACTATAATTTGAAATAATCATTGATATCGGATAGAGAGCTGTCAACAATGATACTTCTCAAAGAGCAAATAATGCTATTGTGTATTTTAATCAAATAGTAAAAAATGTAAACGGTGTTTCTTCTCAAGGTTTACTAAATGATTTCCTATAAGTTGGGTAAAATCAAAGAGCATCTATAATTGAAATTAATATTACTGAATATAACGGTAAATCTGCTACTAACCATAATAATATTGCAATTATAGCTAATCAAAATGAGACAATATCACTTATTTTAATATTTTTAATTCAATTTCTTACACTTATAAAAAAAATTAAAAAACAAAAAATTGAAGTAACTCAAGTTATCCAACTTCAAGCATCTCATCCATTTTTGATCTGAATAAAAAAACCAATAGTAGTAGCTATTCACCAAACAAGCCAAGTAAAAAAATGGGGTTTAGTTCTTCCTTTTATTACATCTTTAATATAATATAAATATCATGAAATAGTTACCAAAACACCAATAATTCAAAGCAAAATTTTATAATCAAACATATTTTATATAAATAATAAGATAGAAATAATAGACAACATTATTACGATAAATTTTCTAAGATCAAAGTGTTCTTTGTAAAAGAAAATTGATAAAATTATTGGTATCAAAATACTAAATGAATTTATAGTATATACCACTGCAAGATTTCAATCTAAAGCTTGTATAAACATAAAAAAAGATAAAAAATGGAAAAATCAAACCAATAAACTAAATTTAATAACTCAAATTTTATTATATTTATGATTTTTATAATTATTAAAATGATTTGTGAAAAATGAAAAAATTAATCAAAAACAACTTACCAAAGTAATATGTAATGCAAAATTATAATTTTGTAACATTACTTCTTTATTGATTGCTGAAGTTAAGGATGTTAAAATTGCTGTAAAAATAACGAAAAGAACTCATATAAAAAGATTTTTTTGAATTTTATTTTCTGTTTTTGTAATAAGTAATAAAGGAACTGAAATTCAAATAATAATTCAAATAATTTCTTTTATATTTAATACTTCTTTAAAAAACAAAATACTTATAATTGTTACAATAATAGGTCAAAAAGTTTTATAAAGTGGAAAAAATAATACTGTATCAATATTTTTCATACCAGTAACTCTAGTAAATAAAGAGAAAGTAAAAAATAAAGCATTAAAAAAAGCTAAAAATAAAATTACAATAAAATTATCTAAAAAATTTAAATCTGAAGTAAAAACATATAAAGTTAATCAAAATATAATTCAAATTGTGTAAGAATATTTATTTATAATTGAAACATTATAATTTTTCATTGCAGCTACTTTCATTGTAAAATTATAAAATCATGCTGCAAAAAT
>LGVF01676981.1_pt2 | contig 24295 bp, 21 predicted proteins | sample 469901 | NCBI WGS metagenome assembly LGVF01 (sample SAMN03893561, study PRJNA290197) | marine sediment metagenome | material: sediment; isolation source: combined push core samples #3730, #5133, and #5579 collected at Hydrate Ridge | place: Pacific Ocean: Hydrate Ridge
ATAGAAAGAAACCTTTTAACAGAAAGGACAACAACAAATAAGGACTCAAAACAAGAGGCAAAACAAGAGGCAAAAAAAGCATTAACTCCTGAGCCAACAGTAAGGGTAAGTGCAGAACTAATAATGTAAAACACCTAGTTTTAGGTGTTTTACATTATTGTCATAATTAACACTTAAAAATATATTGAAACTAATCTAAACCTATGTAAATTATATAGTGAAAACAAAGAAACCAAAAACAGACACCATTCTGTTTTTTTTATTGCAAATTAAAAATGAGGCTGTAAATGGCTTTAATTTAGCCAAGTTAAGAAATTTAGCATAAAATATACACAAAAAACCCTTAAAAGCAAGGTAGAGGCAAAATAAAGCCTTAAAACACGTTTTTATTAAAACAAATACTTTTAAAACCTTGTTTGTTGTGATATAATTAGTATGAGAAAATAAAAAGGTAAAAACACAGGTTTTTTACTTTTTACTTTTTACTTTTTTTGTAGGAGAAACTAAAATAATGCAAGAAGAAAACGAACTAATTAAATCAACCCATTACAACGAGGAAGATATTAAGGTTTTAGAGGGTCTTGACCCTGTAAGAAAAAGACCAGGTATGTACATTGGCTCAACCGATGAGCGTGGACTACATCACCTTGTTATAGAAGTTGTTGATAACTCTATTGACGAAGCTTTAGCAGGTTTTTGTGACACTATTTTGGTAACCTTAAACGAGGATGGAAGCTGTACTGTTGAAGATAATGGTAGAGGTATTCCAACAGGTCTACACAAAACCGAAAATAAGTCAGCTGTTGAGGTTGTTTTAACAAAACTTCACGCTGGTGGTAAATTTGGTGGAGAGGGCTACAAAATCAGTGGTGGGCTTCACGGTGTTGGACTTAGCGTTGTTAATGCGCTTTCCTCAAAACTTGAAGTAACCGTTGAACAAAACGGTAACATATATAATCAAAAATATGATACAGGAAACCCAATGACAGAACTTGAAGTTATGGGCAAAACCAATAAATCAGGCACAAAGATTACCTTTATGCCCGATGCTGGAATTTTTGAAACCGTTGAGTTTAATTATGACACGCTAAAAGCAAGGTTTAGAGAAATAGCTTTTTTAAACAGAAGCATAAAGATTTCTATTGAAGACAAAAGAAAAGATAAAGAGAAAAAAGATGAATTTAAATTTGATGGCGGAATTGTTGAGTTTATAGACTTTTTAAACAAAAATAAAGAACAACTTTTTGAAGAAACCATTTATATAAACAAAATTAATAAAGAAAACCAAGTAGAAATTGCTATTCAATATAACGATGGCTACTCTGAGAACATTCAAGCATATGCTAACAACATAAATACTCACGAAGGTGGAACACACCTTGTTGGTTTCAGAAATAGTTTAACCAGAATTGTTAATAACTATGGTCAAAAACAAAAGGTTTTAAAACCTGATGAAAAACTAAGTGGTGATGATGTTAGAGAAGGCATTACTGCAATAGTTAGTGTAAAATTAATGGAACCTCAGTTTGAGGGACAAACAAAAACTAAACTTGGAAACTCTGAGATGAGAAGCATTGTAGATAAAGCAATGGTAGAAGGGTTTGGAGCATTTTTAGAGGAAAATCCAAAGCTTGCAAAAAACTTAGTATTAAAATGTATTAGTGCCCAGCGTGCTAGAGAAGCAGCTAGAAAAGCAAGAGACTTAACAAGAAGAAAAGGTGCACTAGAAAATACAACACTTCCTGGAAAACTTGCAGATTGCTCGGAAAAAGACCCTAAGTTTTGTGAAATTTACTTAGTAGAGGGCGATAGTGCGGGCGGCACAGCAAAACAAGGAAGAGATAGACGATTCCAAGCAATTTTGCCCCTTCGTGGTAAAATTTTAAATGTAGAAAAAGCAAGACTTGGAAGAATTTTAGCAAACAACGAAATTAAAGCTATGATCACAGCTTTTGGTACAGGCATTTTAGAAGAATTTAACGAAGAAAAATTAAGATACGATAAAATTATTTGTATGACGGATGCCGATGTTGATGGCTCGCATATTAGAATTTTAATGCTTACATTCCTGTTTAGGTTTATGAGACCATTAATTGAAAACGGGCATGTTTACATCGCCCAACCTCCACTTTACAAAGTAGCTAAAGGAAAAAAAGTAGACTATTTATATTCAGACGAAGAATTAGAAAGACACCTAGAACTAACAGGAAAAAAAGGTGTTTCTATTCAGCGCTATAAAGGTCTTGGTGAAATGAATGCCGACCAACTATGGGAAACAACTATGAACCCAGAAAAAAGAACCTTAATTCAAATTACTATGGAAGATGTGGTTGAGGCTGATGATATATTTACAACCTTAATGGGAGAAAGCCCAGAACTTAGACGTGAGTTTATTAAAAACAACGCAAACCTTGTTAAAGAACTAGATGTGTAGGAGAAAACGATGAAGAAAAAAGACTACAGCCAAGAACTTGAAACCTTGGTAGATAACACAAAAATAATAAAACTGGAAGTAAAGGATGAAATGAGTAAATCGTTTATGGCTTATGCTATGGCGGTTAATGTTTCTCGTGCTATTCCAGATGTTAGAGACGGATTAAAACCTGTTCACAGAAGAATTTTATACACCATGGGTGAAATGGGAGTTTACAATGATAAACCCTATAGAAAATGTGCGCGTATTACAGGTGACGTTATGGGTAAGTATCACCCACATGGTGATGGTGCTATTTATGACGCCCTAGTAAGGCTAGCTCAAGACTTTTCAATTAATACTCCACTAGTTGACGGACACGGCAATTTTGGTAGTGTAGATGGCGACCCAGCAGCGGCAAGTCGTTATACAGAAGCAAGGCTTAGCAAAATTAGTAGTGAGCTACTAAAAGACATAAATAAAAACACTGTTGACTTTTACCCAAATTATGATGAAACAGAAGAACAACCAAGAGTATTACCTGCAAACTTCCCTAACCTACTTGTTAACGGTGCAGACGGTATTGCAGTTGGTATGGCAACAAACATTCCACCACACAACTTAAAAGAAGTTTGTGATGGCGTTATTGCACTTATTGATAATCCAGAAATTGACGTAGAAGAATTAATTCAAATAATTCCAGCACCTGACTACCCTACAAGTGGTTTAATTATGGGAACAAGTGCAGTAAAAAACGCTTACAGAACAGGACGTGGCGGAGTTGTAATTCGCGCAAGGTGCGAAATTGAAGAGTTTAACAATGGTTCAAGAAATAGAATTATTGTTAGCGAACTTCCCTACCAGGTTAATAAATCAAAACTAATAATATCTATGGCCGAACTTGTTAGAGACAAGAAAATTGAAGGCATTTCAGATATTAAAGATGAAAGTGACAGAACAGGACTTAGGGTTGTAATTGATATCAAAAGAGATCATAACCCACAGGTTGTTTTAAATTATTTATACAAACACACACAACTTCAAATTAGTAACGGCATAATTTTTTTAGCACTGGTTGATAATCAACCAAAAGTACTAGCTTTAAAAGAAATGTTATATCACTACTTAGAACATCAAAAAGAAGTTGTTACAAGAAAAACAAAATATGACCTTGAGAAGGCAAAAGAAAGAGAACATATTTTAGATGGTTTAATTATTGCGCTTAACGATGTTGACGCGGTTATAAAAACCATTAAAGCAAGTAAAGACAAACAAACAGCAATTCAAAACTTAATTAGTGAATTCAGCTTTTCTATTTTCCAAGCAAATGCTATTTTAGAAATGAGACTTCAAAGACTTACGGGGCTTGAAATTAATAAAATAAAAGAAGAGTTGAAAAGTTTAAAAGAGCAAATTGCAGACCTTAAAGACGTTTTAGAAAATGAGTTTAGAGTATTAAATGTTATTAAAGCTCAACTTGAAGAAATTAAAGAAAAATATGGCGTAGATAGAAAAAGTGAAATCAGCTTAGATTATTCTGACATTAACATTGCTGACCTTATTGAAAAACATGATGTAGTAATCAGCTTAACTCACCTTGGCTATGTAAAACGCCAACCTGTTAGTGAATATCGTTCTCAACGAAGAGGTGGCAGAGGAATTACAGGACATAAAAGCAAAGAAGAAGACTATGTTGAGACTATGTTTGTAACCCACTCACATGATAGTTTATTATTCTTTACCACTACAGGTAGAGTTTATAGAATTAAAGCTTATGAGGTGCCAGAAGCTAGTAGAACAGCAAAGGGACGAGCAATTGTAAACTTACTCCAACTAGACGGTGACGAAAAAGTTAATGCAATTATTCCAATTAAAGAAGATGTTGACGGTGCGTTAATTATGGCAACAAGAAAAGGTCTTATCAAAAAGACAACCCTTGACCAGTTTGATAGCATTAGAGTAACAGGTAAAATTGCGATTAAGCTTCTTGAAGGCGACGAACTTATTAGCGTTCAAATAGCAAACGAAAAAGACCAAGTATTACTTGGTAGTAATGAGGGCAAATGTATAAGATTCGACGAAAAAGACGTTAGACCAATGGGTAGAGACACGCAAGGTGTTAAGGCTATTAACTTAAATGCCGATGATCATGTTGTTGATATGATAGTACTTGACCCAGAATGCAAGATTTTAACAATTTCTGAGAGGGGTTTTGGAAAACGTAGCAGTATTGATGATTACAGGCTTCAAACAAGAGCGGGTAAAGGTATCAAGGCAGGTGTGTTTGACAAAAAAACTGGAAGACTTGTAAGTCTGAAACAATTAAAAGCTACAGATGATATTATGATAATTTCTGAAAATGGAATTATTATTAGAACACCAGCAGAAAGTGTTAGCCTAATAGGCAGAGACACAAAAGGTGTTAAAATTATGAAGCTTGATGAGGGTGACAGAGTTGTTAGTGTTGCAATTGCAGAAGGTGGTGACGATGAGGAACTACCAGAAGGCGAAGAAGCACAAAATGAAGTTACAGAAAACCAAAACGAAATGGTGGAAACACTAGAAAACAAAGAATAGAACAATAAAAAAACAGGGTTTATCGCTCTGTTTTTTTACGATTGACAAAAGCGGTGATTTTTTATATAATTATAATAGAGGTAGAGTTATGGATAAGAGAAAATATGATATAGACAATGAAGAGGTTTACATAAGTCTTAAAAAATATAAAGAACTATCAAACAGTAGAAATGTTGTTAAGGTGCTTCATCAAGCAGGCATTTCTAGACAGAGGAGTTTTTATTATTATTATTATGATGATGTTGTGGAAGAGTTGAGCCTATATAGAGATAAAAAATACAATGTTAACCCTCACATTAAAAAAATTTTACAAAAGAAAAATGAGAATGATGTTTCATTATCAATTTTTGAATATATGAAATTAAGTGATTATAATAAAATTTATAAAGCACTAGATGAAAAAAATATTAAAGACACAAACTTTTACAAAGATACAGTGGAACATTTTTTAGGAATGCCACAAGAATAAAAAAAACAGAGCTTATTGCTCTGTTTTTTTATAACTTAATTATGCTTGAGGCGAAGCACCTAGTTCTGTTTGAGATTCTTCACATCTGTTAGCTCTTATTTTGTGTAAAAGGTCTGCTGTATCATACCTTTTAGATTTTAAAAAACTAAGTTGTTTTTGTGTTGGAAATTTTCCCGTTTCAAAATCAAAATGAACTTTTGGTTCTTGTGGTTGTTCGTCAACATATCTTATTCTGCACCAACCCTCAAGCTCAAGGGGTCTACCATCTTTTTTTCTGTGAACATATTTGGCTTGTTGTTCGTGCTGGTGATAAGAACAACCAAAAAATTTACCCTCAGGGTTAAGCCAGCCACCTCTAGATGTATTATCAAGCAGGCTTGTTTCATTCCAATCAAGCTCGTGCATAAAATCAACTTCAAAAACTTCGTTTTCGCTTAGTGGAACATTAACTTTTATTGTTCTTTTAGTTTTTTTAGTTTCTCCTATCTCTTTTTCGGCAAAAACCAAACCGTCTTCTATTTTTTTAACATCCCAGTAAGAATAAGCATATTTAATAAATTTCATAATAAATCCTTTTGTTTATTTTATTTAGTATAAGTATAGTTTTTATAAAACTAAAAGTCAACACTAAAAATTAATATTGACTAACAGTTATGCTCCAGGACAAGTACTAGTTTGTGAAGTGGGAGGTGTTTGTTTTTGACTAGCTTCCACTGCTTCATTATTTAATACTAAATTTTTTCCAAGAGTTGCTCTTACTTCACGACAAGTGTTTAAAAGTTTTTCCATGTCATATTTTTCACCCTTTAAAAATCGCAATTGTTTAGCGGTTGGTATTCTTGTATTATGTTTAAAATCAAACATCACATGAATGTTTTTGGTGTAATAATAACTTATTCTCACCCATCCCTCTTGATCTAAAGAAAATTCGCTTTTATTATGAACGTGTTCAGCTTGTTTGTGATGACAGTTATCATCACAACCAAAAAACTCCCCACCCGGGCTTAACCAGCCAGTTTTGTAAAACTCATTATTATAAAGAATAGTGTTTGACCAATCTAAATCATGCAAGCTATCTGCTTCAGCACTCTCAGCATCCTCAACATAGTATTCTTGCAACCTATTGTATTCGTCTCTTGCAATACCACCTATTCCTGATTCTGCTACAACTTCTAGCCAGTTATAGTTTATTTTTACAAATTTCATATTGTCTCCCTAGTAATGTTTCATTAAGTATAAAGCACAAAGTATAAATAGTCAATATTAAAAAATAAAGCAGAAGCTATATTTTTATATCTCTAACCAAAAACCCTCTTTGTTAAGTTTTAGTTTTGCAATTTTTAAAAGCTTTTCAAAGTCGCTATCTGTTTTTAAAATACCAAACTTTTTAAGCATTGTAAGTTTTTCTTCAGTGTCTGGTAAAAAGTTTTTAAACGCAAGCGGTAGCTCTTTACTAATCACACTCTCTTTTTCACTTTCTGTAGCTAAAAGATCAACTCCACTTTTTAAAAGAAGCTCTGAACTTTCTTTATTTAAGGTAAACGAATAATTTTTGTTTTCATAGGTTAAAACCCCTAAATTATATTCATTAAAATTAAGTTTTAATTGTTTCATACAAACTCCTTATACATTAAATCTAAATAAAATTACATCGCCATCTTTAACGGTGTAGCTTTTGCCCTCTATTCTTACTTTTCCGGCTTCTTTTGCTTTTAAATAACTACCAAGAGTCATAAGTTCGTCATAATGAACAATTTCTGCTTTTATAAAACCTTTTTCAAAATCGGTATGTATTCTTCCTGCAGCCTGAGGTGCCAAACTTCCTTTTTTTATCGTCCAAGCTCTAACCTCTTGTTCCCCTGCTGTTAAAAAGCTAACAAGACCAAGTAGTTCATAACTTGCAATAATAAGTTGTTCAAGGCCACTTGAATTTATACCAAGCTCTTCTTTAAACATATTCGCCTCTTCAGGGTCAAGCTGAGCTAGTTCCTCTTCAATTCTTGCACTTAGTGCAATTACTTGTGCGCCCTCAGCGCGTGCAAAAGCTACAACTTTTTTAACAAAATCATTATCTTTATAGCTACTTATTTCCGCCTCAGCAATATTGCTGGCATAAATTACAGGTTTATTTGTAATTAAGAAAAAACCTTTAACGACTAGCTTTTCTTCCTTTGTCATTTCAAGTGTTCTAACTGGTTTTTCCTCTTCTAAATGAGCCTTAACTCTAATTAAAAGAGCTTTTTCTACTACTGCCACTTTGTCTTTTGCTTTTGCAAGCTTTTCAACCCTAGCTAGTTTTTTATCAACAGCTTCAAGGTCACTCAAAATAAGCTCTAAGTTTATAACCTCAATATCTCTAACTGGGTCAATGGTGTTTTCTACGTGAATAATTTCACTGTTTTCAAAACATCTAACCACATGAACAATGGCATCTACTTCTCTAATGTGACTCAGGAACTTATTGCCAAGTCCTTCACCCTTACTTGCACCTTTAACAAGTCCTGCAATATCTACAAAATCGATAACTGCCGGAACTTTTTTACGGCTAGTATACATTTCTTCAAGTCTGTCAAGTCTGCTATCTGGAACAGCAACACTGCCTATATTTGGTTCAATAGTACAAAAAGGATAGTTAGCACTTTCTGCTCCTGCCTTCGTTATCGCATTAAAAAGTGTGCTTTTCCCTACATTTGGTAGTCCAACAACCCCTAGTTTCATAAATTACCTTCTTTTAATTTTTTAGTCGATTAAGTATATAATAAAATTAGAATAATATCAAGCGTACAAACTAATAATTACTTACGAGAAATAGTATATATAGTTAAAAGAGATGGGGAGACAATAAATTGAATATAATTAAAGCAATAGTTTTGGGAATAATTCAGGGACTTACCGAGTTTTTGCCTGTTAGTAGCAGTGGGCACCTTGTTTTGTTTGAACAAATTTTTAACATTACAAACGACCAATTACTATTTAACATAATTTTGCATGTAGGTACACTTATTGCTGTACTATATGTATTTAAAAAGCAGGTTGATGAACTTATTAAAAACCCGCTTAGCAAGAAGGCTAAAATGCTTATGTTATCAACAATAATAACGCTGGCACTAGCTTTTGTATTTAAAGATTTTTTAAAAAATGCTTTTAATGGAGGACTACTTGCCTTTAGTTTTTTAGTAACGGCAACCTTTTTACTTTTGGCGGAGTATATTGGCAAAAAACAAACAAAGTATAAAAATTTAAATTACAAAAACACCGCCGTAATGGGTATTTTTCAGGGACTAGCATTAATACCAGGAATAAGTAGAGCAGGCTCAACCATATCAAGTGCAGTTGTGCAAGGCGTGAAACGAGAGCAAGCTGCACAGTTTTCTTTTTTAATGAGTATTCCAATAATTTTAGCCAGCTTAATGTATGAGCTCATAGATATATTTAAAAACAAGCAAACCATTAACCTTGAGGCAATACCGACAACAATTGGATTTTTGTTTGCAGTGGTTTTTGGGGTTATTGCAATTAAAATTATGCTAAGGGTAATTGAGAGGTGCAAATATAGTTACTTTAGTGTTTATTTAATAATGCTTAGTGTGTTCGTACTTTTAAACCAATATGTTTTTATGTGGTTTTAATTGTTTTTAGGTAAATTAATTGCTTGTCCAAGTTTAGTATGATAAACTTTAAAAGTATTTTAATAAAGGATAAAAATTTAATGGACTATAAAGTAAAAATTAGTAAACATTTAAAAATTGAAGGTTTAACACGTGAAGAAATTTATGAACTTTTAACACCTACCGCAAACATAAAAATGGGCGACTATAGCATGCCTTGTTTTTCTCTTGCAAAAGTTATGAGAAAAGCCCCCAAGACAATAGCAGAAGATATTGTAGTAGGTATTAAAAAAACTGAATGGCTTCCAAAAATTGAAGCAGTTAATGGTTATATTAATTTTTATTTAAATAGAGAACTTGTTGCAAATGAAGTACTTGAGAGAGTTTTAATGTATGGTGAAGATTTCGCAAAAAGCAAAGAAGGCAATGGTAAAACAATTTTACTAGACTATTCATCTGTTAATATTGCAAAACAAATGCATATAGGGCACCTATCAACAACAGCCCTTGGTAATGCACTAAAAAATATTTATTCTCATCTTGGCTATAAAACAGTTGGAATAAACTATCTTGGTGATTATGGCTCACAATTTGGCGATATTATTGCCTACCATAAACTATTTGGTTCAAAAGAAGAACTTAAGAATGGTGGAATAGACTACATTCAAAAAGTTTATGGAAAAAGTAAAGAACTAAGAGCGGAAGATGACGATTTTTTACAAAAAAGCAAAGAATGGTTTTTAAAAATTGAAAATAAAGACAAAGAAGCAATAGAGCTTTTTGAAGAGATTAAAGAAATTACATTAAACGATGTTAAACCGTTGTTTAAACTTTTAAAAATGGAATTTGACGAGTGGAAGGGTGAACTTTACTACTCGGATAAAATGGAACCAGTAATAAAAGAACTTAAAGATAAAGGCTTAATGGTAGAAAGTCAGGGTGCTCAAATAGTAAACCTAGAAGCAGATGACCTGGGCGTTGCACTTATTTTAAAAAGCGACGGTAGCACAATTTACACAACTCGTGATTTGGCTGCAGCTATCGATAGATATAACACTCACAAGTTTCATAAGGTTTTATATGTTACTAGTTATGATCAAAACCTACACTTTGCACAGTTTTTTAAAATTTTAGAAAAACTAGGCTATGAGTGGGCAAAGGGTTTAGTGCATGTAAGTTATGGAAGAGTAAGTCTTCCGGATGGGAAACTTAGCAGTAGGCTAGGAGCAAAAGGACTATTAAAAGATGTTTTTAACAACGCTATTAATAAATCTTTAGAAACTATTGAGGCAAAAAATCCCAACCTAAAAAACAAGCAAGAAGTTGCTGAGGCTGTTGGTGTTGGAGCTGTTACTTACGGCGCACTAGCAAACGCTAAAATTAAAGACATTGTATTTAATATGGAAGAAGCACTAAGCTTTGAGGGTGAAACGGCACCATATATGCAATATACTTATGCAAGATGTAGTAGTGTTTTAAGAAAGCACAAAGAAATGTTTAGCCACAACACAACTGATGCTGATTACAGTGCAATTAATAGCGATGAGGCTTTTGAAATTATTAAAACAATTAATAATTTAAACAATACAATTAAAGCATCGGCAGAAAAATATGAACCATCAATTTTAAGTAGAGCGGTTATGAATGTTTGTAAAAACTTTAATAAATTTTATCATGAGTATAAAATTATTGATAGTGACGCAGGTGTTACAAGTGCAAGAATTGCACTAACAAAAGCAACAAGGATTTCAATTGAAGTAGGGCTTAACCTGCTGGGCATTCAAATTGTGGAAGAAATGTAAAACAAAAAACACCTAATTATAGGTGTTTTTATTTTAAGGCTTCAAAAAACCCTTCAAAAAGCCATTAAATTAGCGGGCTTTATAAAAATTTTGTAAAAACGCTTTTACTTTTTTAATAAAAATGTAATAATTATAGTAAGAAGTACACGCACAGAGGAGATTATTATGGATTTATCTTTAAACGAAATTATTTACATTATTTTAGGCTTTTGTTTTTTATTTTATTTAGTTATGTTTATGCTTTTAAAAAAACATCGTAAAAAAGAACAAATTAAAAAGACAGGAATTGAAGAAAAAAACAATGTGCGCTACACTGTTAAAAATCAACCAGTTGTTAAAGTAGACGTTATTACAGGCGAAGAAGAAGTTAATATTACATATGAAAGAGAAGATATTTTACTAAGGCGTAGCTATAAGTATATTGTTGGTGCGACTAACAAAATTAAACCTGGCAAATATATGCTTTTAACAACAGAAGAAGCTATGACGGAGTTCAATATTAGAAGAAATGGCTACGTTAGAAGTTATGATCATAATAGCCATGTTATTTTAGCAGAAGGTGATGATTTAACAGCAATTAATATTGCAATAATTTTACGCTAAAATAAACCCAAACAATAAAAAAGCACAGGTTTAACTTGTGCTTTTTCGTTGTGATTTGTTGACGTGATTAATTTATTAGGTCTTGACTATTTTTTACATTATGTTATAATCAGTATAAATTATAAAGAGGTTGATTATGAAAGTAGGCGCTCAAAGTTATAAATTATTTTATAAAGTTTTTCAAAACGAAATAGAACAGTATTCAAAAGCATTTAGTGGTGTTGATGAATACGTGTTTGAAGCCGTTGATTTTATTATGCAGGAAAAATTAGACCTTGTAAATAGGGTTAAAAGTAAAATTAATCCAGAAATAGAATATTATATTAACAATAAAGAAGATGGAGCAATTATCTTATCGCCTTTAAAAATAGTGTTTTCTAAAGGCGCACACCTAAAGAGCTTTAAAAACTTACCAAACTATAACAAAAAACAAGAGATTGTCTTTGAGTTTAATTATATGGATGAAAATATTCTCCGAGTAGAGCACAATTATAACTATCCAAGAAAATTTAATTTTCAGTTTGCTTCAATTAAACAAATTGATAAAGATAGATTAGTGCAAGAGATGAATTACAATGTTGAGCTAAAAGAATTATACACAAGCTTTATATATGATACATTTAAGTCTAAAAATAACTTAAGATATGGACTTAGTGGTATTAAAAAAAGATACTACGACAATTTCCGTGATAAGCTTTCTAAACCAAAAGAAATTAAGGAAAAAAAGTTTTACAAAAGTAAAGATGATATAGCAGGTTGGATAAACTCTCATATTGATAATTCTGAAAAAGAAGAACAAAAAAGAGAAGAAGAGCGTGCAAAAAGAAAAACAAAAAGAGAGCAGGAAAAAAAGAATGGGAACCAAAAAAACAATAATTTAAACACGGACCCCAATAATTATTATAAGTTATTAAATGTTCCTTATAATGCAACGGTAAAAGAAATAAAAAAAGCATATAGGGAAAAGGTAAACACAACTCACCCTGACAAAAATGAAGAGGAGAGCTCAACAAAAAAAACAATAATTTTAAATAGAGCAATGGAAACCTTAAAAGATCCAATTAAAAGAAAAGATTACAATAGAAAAAAGGGAATTAATGTTGAAGTTGACATGAACGATAGAGGAAGAGACTAATAAAAAAAACACAAGCTGTGCTTGTGGTTTTTTTATTGTAGTTACTTGTTAGTTTTAATTTAGTATTAAGCGACTGCTTTATGTTCAGTCATGTTGGTATGATAGCGTTTGGGCATGTGCCCAAGCATGGCACGAGTGTTTTCCCTCTCCATAATAGCAGCATCTTTGTAATAGTTTTGCCATAGTTTTTGAAAAAAAGCTTCATTACTACTTAAATTAATAGGAGAAAGTTGTTCCTCTGAGGTATAGGTAAAGAATTTGTTTTTAGCCTTACTGTAAACACCCAGAACATTTCTTTTTGTGTCATGAATTATAAAGTTTTCTGTACTAAACCTATTTGCAAAATGGCTAAGTAGCAGGTGCGTAATGTTGTTATCTGGTGAGAATTTTGCATACATAATGCCCTCTTTTGTTTCTTCAAAACGCATGAAGCCAATCATACGATGACGCTCATAAGTCACTTTTTTAAGAAGTTCGTTGTAAGCAATTACACTAGGGTTATTAAGCATAAGCCTTGCCTTTGTTCCAAAAGCAAAAATAAGTTTTAAATACTCAAAAATAACAGTATCTTTATTTTCTTTATTACTACAAAAAACCGTAGCAATTTCGTTAAAAAGATTATTATTTGTTTTTTTAATAATGCCAGCTTTTACTCTGCTTGCCTTCGTGTCATCAGCTTCAACCTCTACAGCATCAGCTTCAAATAGTGAAGTTTGATAAGCGGATTTACTTTTTATGCTTACATTAAACTCGTCTTGCTCGTAGCAGTAGAATATGCTAGTTAAAAATCCTTCAACTGTATTATTATAAATTAATGTTTTCATGTTAATAATAATCTCCTTTTTGGTTTTTCAAACATCGAAACTTGCTGATGTTTATTTTTTATGTCTTGACCTGCTAGTATGTTATATAGTGTTTCAGGGTCTTTATTATAGCCCATAAACTTATGCCCGCAAGTAATAAAGTGTTTTGCTCTTTTTAAAACAATATTCATACGCTTAAGGTCTTCAAAATTTAAGTTTCCAAAGCGTCTTGCCGTAATAATTCTGTAAGCACCTGTTGTGCCAATACCGGGAACTCTTAATAATTCTTCCCTACTTGCCGTGTTAACCTCAACAGGAAAATTTTTTATATTGTTAAGGGCATACATAGCTTTGGGGTCAATTTCTAAACTTAAGTTTTCATCCCTTCCTACAATCTCATAAGACTTGAAACCGTAAAATCGTAGCAACCAGTCTGCTTGATACAATCTATTTTCTCGAACTAGGCTTTCTGGTTTTTCTGGCAGTAGATTGTCTTTATTAACTGGAATATAAGCCGAGAAGTAAACTCGCTTTAATTTAAAGTGGTTATACATGTTCTCAGTCAAAGCTAACAATGTTTTGTCTGTGTCGTCTGTTGCACCTACCACAAATTGAGTGCTTTGACCAGCTGGTATAAGATTGTTTTTAACCATGCTTTTTGAAAACGTAAGCTGATTGTTATTTAGTTTTTTCATATGAAGCAGGTTTTCTTTCAGGTTTTTTTCTGGTGCAAGTAGTTGCAAACTGTCTTCGGTTGGAAGCTCTGCATTAAAGCTCATTCTGTCAGCATACTTTGCCGCCTCGTCAATGGTTTGTTGGCTCGCACCAGGAATTCCTTTTAAGTGTACATATCCTGCAAAGTCATATTCTTCTCTTAGTTTTTTTATTGTTTCAAGCAGTAACCTCATTGTGTATTCAGGATTTTTAACTATTGCACTGCTCAGGAACAGTCCTTCAATATAATTTCTTTTATAAAAATTTATCGTAACTTTACAAAGCTCGTCAGGAGTTAGTGTCGCCCTTTTGTGTGTGTTTTCTCTTTTATTGATGCAATATTTGCAATTGTAAATACAAGCATTACTCATTAAAATTTTAAGAAGACTTATGCACCTACCATCAGCCGTAAAGCTATGGCAAACTCCGGCTTCAACAGTGTTTCCAAGCTTTGTTTTACCACTGCTTCTGCTTGAACCACTAGAGGAACATGAAACATCATATTTGGCACCTTCAGCTAAAAGTTTTAATTTTTCTTCAAGCTCCATAAACCGCTCCTTTTTTCGTTCTTATTTTCAAAGTATATCATTCGAACAAATGTTTGACAAGTGTTTTTAGTACATTTGTTCTAATTTTTATTTAAATAAATAAAAAAGCCAGTAAATACTGGCACTGTAGCACGCAAAAAAATACTAAAAAACAACCTATATTCTCAAAAAAGCATAAAAAAAGAATGGTATATGCCATTCTTTTTGTTTATTAAATCAATTATAGTTGTAAGCCACCCTCTTCAACTAAGTTAGGAAATTTAAGTTTGAAAGAAGCTTCTTTTTCTTTAAAGTTTTTGATATCGGCAAATTCCTGAGTGGCGTCAAGTTCTTCATTTTGTAAATATTTTAAGCTTTCTGAAATTTTAATACTTTTATGGGCAAGATCACTAATTGCATCAAGTTCTTTGCCTGAGGCAGTTCCATGAGGAGAAGTGTAAAGGTCTGAAAACATACAATTTTGAGTAGCCACATAATAAAACACTTTTTTATTAAACTTACTGAGTTGTTTAATCTTTTTCAAAAAACCTTCTTTGGTTTTTTGAAGCTGTGAATTAAATCTATTTATTTCCCTTGCACATGTAAAAGGGCTTGTTCTTTTTTCTTTACTATCAAGGCAATCTATTAAAGTATTTGTATTAAGAGCTAAGGTGTTAAGCTCGTTTTTGGTTTTTTCAATATCATTAAAATATTTTTTTGCAGTACGCTCAAACTTTTTTCTATCTGCTTTAATTTCTGCAACAAATACTTCTTCATAAATTAAAAAAGCTTTATGTGCCTCTTTACCAACACCTTCTACATAGTCAGAAAGTGTCGCCTTAGCGTCTTTTATAACAAAGTTTCGAACATTATCATTAATTTCACGCAGCTCCAGGCTTCTTGGCATTTTATCTGCCACCCAACTAACTCTTTCTTTCATTTCATTAATATATTCTCTCATGTTGCCTTCCATTTTTTAGTTTTGCTATTTCTATTATAACAAAATAATATAAAAAATTCAATAGTGTTTTTACAATAACAAAAAAAAGAGGTAACCCTCTTTTTAGAAAATCAATAAATTATGCATTTATTGTATTGGTGTTTTTAGCTTCAACTATTTTTACTGGCTTAGCATTCTTTAACTCAAACTCTTTGTCAATGGTTCTTGAGGTCGCATTAAAGTCCGTAATAGTTTTACGATCTTCACTATTTGTCGAAAAATCACCGTCCAGCTTTCTTTGGTAAAGTATATTATTTTTTAAATATACGACTTGCAAATCATATACTTTTTTTGCAAAGGCATCAACTCTGTAAGTTCTTAAAAAATTATTCATTAATTTATGGTGTAGTTTTAAGTCTTTATCTACCATCGGTAAAAATTCATTTAAACCATTAATGTTTTGTAAAAAAGAAGTTTTGTTTTCAGAAGAGTCCGGGATATCTTTAAAATCAACAATATTGAAAATTGTTGCTTTTTGTTTTTCTACAAGCTCTTTAATATGTGAGCATTCATTTTTCAAATCTTTTATTCCTTGAAAATAAACACCTTTTTTAATATTACCAGCTAGCCTTTCTTTTTTTAACTCATTAAATTCAGAAGTTAATTCCCCTGCTTGTTTAATTGTAGAAAAATATGCTGGGGTTTTACATGCCTTTTCAACGCCTTTAGATACACTCTCTAAAACATCAAGTTGAGCAGTAATGTTGTGCTCATTTTTTTTACTATAGGCCTTCCAAGCCCCTCTAAACAAAAGTCTAACCTTCTTAACATAGCTTTTTGTATTAATAAGTGGTATATGAACCAAAAATTTTACCTTTTTACTAAAGGGATAAAAAATATCTTCTTTGTTGTTTACTTGTTTTAAAAACTTCATCCCGTGTTTAATATTGTTAAATAATTCATCTCTGTCCCTTGTATCTTTTTTCATATGTATAATACCTCAAAATTAATAATCTATAAAGAGTATATATAAGTTAAACCAAAAAGTCAATACGCTTTTTTTAAGGTTAAAGATTTGTCGAGGGTTTTTATTTGTGTTAATATTAAAATGACTAATAAAAAGGAAGATGAATATGAATGAAGTAAAAATTTTAAGTTTAGAGTTTAATATGCCACTAACCTATGCTGGCAATGTCGTTAAGCTTTTAGACGATGGTGCAACCATACCATTTATTGCAAGATACAGAAAAGAAATGCACGGTAGTATGGATGATCAAAAATTAAGGAGTTTTGGCGACAGGCTTACTTATCTGCGCAGCTTAAATAAGCGCAAACAAGATGTTACAAAATCAATTGAGGGNNAAGGCTATTGAAGACGCAAATACTCTAACGGAAGTTGAAGATATTTATAGACCGTTTAAGCAAAAAAGAAAAACAAGAGCTAGTGTTGCGACAGCAAAAGGGCTTGAGCCGCTAGCCATGCTTATTTTAAAACAAGAAGAAGGACTTTTTGATTTAGAAGAGATTGCAAAAGCCTATATAGATGCCGAAAAAGAAGTAAATACGGTAGAAGAAGCTATTAAGGGAGCTAAAGACATTATTGCAGAGACTGTAAGTGATGATGCCGATATTAGAAAACAATTAAGATTATTCTTATTTAAAACCGCTCAACTTGAAACAGTAATTAAGGATTTAGAAAAACAAGGTGCAAAAACCTACGAAATGTATTCTAGCCATAAAGAACAAGTTGAAAAAATGCCAAGTCACAGGGTTCTGGCTATTAATAGAGGCGAAAAAGAAAAACATATTAAGGTAACACTTAAAGTAAATGACGAGAGAGCACTAGAAATTATTAAAGATGACTTTGTTAAAGAGTCAAGACCGTATGTGGATATATTGAATGAAGCTGTTGAAGATAGCTATAGTAGATTGATTTTTCCTAGCTTAGAGCGTGAGATTAGAAACATGCTAACAGATTCGGCTAGTGAGCAATCAATTAAGATGTTTGAAGTTAATCTAAAACCATTACTATTACAACCACCACTAAAAGGTAAAGTAATTTTAGCGCTTGACCCAGGTTACAGAACAGGTTGTAAGGTGGCGGTTATTGATCCTAATGGAACAGTGCTAGATACGGGTGTAATTTACCCTACCCCACCAAGAAGCGATATTGAAGGCAGTCAGGTTACAATTGCAAAGATGCTTAAAAAACATACTGTTGATGTAATTGCAATAGGTAATGGAACAGCAACAAAAGAAACGGAAATTTTTGCAGCTAATCTTATTAAAAGGCTAAAAAGAAAAGTAAGCTATGCCATTGTAAATGAAGCGGGTGCAAGTGTGTACAGCGCAAGCAAACTAGGCGCAGAAGAATTCCCAGAATATGATGTTGCACTAAGAAGTGCAGTCAGTATTGCAAGAAGACTACAAGACCCACTAGCAGAACTTATTAAAATTGATGTAAAAAGTATAGGTGTTGGGCAATATCAGCATGATATGCCTCAAAAACGCCTTACAGAGGTTTTAAATGGTGTTGTCGAAGATAGTGTTAACAGCGTTGGTGTTGATTTAAATACAGCATCTGCAAGCCTTCTAACACAGGTTTCAGGCTTAAACTCATCAGTTGCAAAAAATATTGTTGCACACAGAGATGAAAATGGTAAATTTGTAAAACGTGCCGAACTTAAAAAGGTTGCAAAATTAGGCGCTAAAGCCTACGAGCAATCGGCAGGGTTCTTACGTATTCCAAGTGGAGCCAATGTTCTTGATAATACTGGCGTTCATCCAGAAAGCTATAAGGCAGTAAAGGCCTTGTTAAAAGAATTTAAATTAACTGAAAAAGATATAGAAACAGAAAACATCAAACACCTTCCAAACTTAATTGAAGACAAAGGTTGGCAAGTTATTGCCGATAAGATTGATATAGGACTACCAACACTAGAAGACATTGTAAGCGAATTATTAAAACCAGGTAGAGATATTCGTGAGAGTCTTCCACCGGTAGAGCTTAAAAGTGACATTTTAGATATCAAAGACTTAAAAGAAGGAATGACAATAAAAGGTACCGTAAGAAATGTAATTGACTTTGGTGCGTTCGTAGATATTGGCGTTCACCAAGATGGTTTGGTTCACATAAGTCAAATTTGTGATCACTTTATTAAACACCCAAGTGAAGAATTAAAAGTTGGCGATGTTGTTAAAGTTAAAATCCTTACAGTTGACATTGAGAAAAACCGAATTGGACTTTCAATGAAACTCGCAAAAACTGAAGAATAAAAACCAAACATAAAAAAGCAGGCAAACGCCTGTTTTTTTTAATTATATAAAATAAATAATTTCACCCTTAATTGTAAAAAATAAGTNNCGTGTAATTAAGAGGTTTTACATGTTTTTTAAGCGTTTTTCCACCATTTTTCTACTTTTTTTAACAATTTTACTCAGTTTTTGTGTAATTGTAATTTTTCCAAGCTATAAAGAAATTAAGGCAATAAACGCTCAGGCACCCGGAGAATATACCCTAACAATTACGTCCGTAGCGGGCACAGTAATAAATGATACAGGAGGAAGGGTTAGTTTAAATGGTGGAGCATTTTTACCAGCTGCCAGTCAGGATATTTATTATTCCACACCAGTTACGGTTGAAGCTAGAGAAAACGAAGGATATGAGTTCGCGGGGTGGTACACTGACATTCTTGGTGGGCAACTAAGGAGTAGAAATTTAATTTACAGTTTTAATATGCCAACGGAAATTACAACCTATTACGCAATTTTTTTAGTAGACAAATATGTGGTCTCAGCATCATCAAGCCCGATTGGTGCTGGAAACATTTCGGGTGCTGGCAGTTATGGTTACAATACAACCGCCACCATAACCACCAGCCCAATAAGTCCAAATTATGAATTTTACAGATGGATAGAGAATGGTGCCCAGGTGTCAAACAGCCTCAGTTATTCCTTTACAGTTTTAGAAGAGATGAGCTTTTTGGCTGAGTTTAAAGTAAGGGTGACCACAACTGTTTCTGGCTTTGGAGAGGTACAAATTAACGGCATAGAAGGACTGTTGGAAGACCATTTTTTCCAGGGCGAAAACCTGATAATTGCAGCAATACCTGATGAGGGGTATGAGTTTGTTAATTGGGGCGGGGCTAGTACCTCAAGTAGCCCTGTTATTAATGTTGTAGTTGGTACGGTTTCTAAAAACTATATTGCCAACTTTAGAGTGGTTGGAGCGGAGCTTTATGTAAATGCAAGTTATGGTGGAAGCGTTGTTGGCAGTAGCCTAAACGGTAATTACGGTGCGGGCGAAGGTATAGTGCTAAGTGCAACAAGTAATGTTGGTTTTCACTTCACTCAGTGGGAGGGTGATTGGCTAGGCTCTTTTAATGAGAGTGAAGCGCAAAGCAGTTATGTTGTTACCGGAGCAGATATTTTAAACGAGACACTAACCTTTACCGCTGTCTTTGAGCGTGAGGCTGTTGAACTTACATTAAACACAGTCACAGAAGGTGTCATAAGTGGTGTGGGCGGAAAGGTTGCAATAAACTATGAGCAGGAAAAAGGCTCTACCACTGGGAGTGTGATACCAGAACAATTAATTATGATTGAAGCATTCAAAGAAAGTGGTTATAAATTTGTGGGTTGGTACACGCAAGTTGCCGGTGGAACACTTATAACCGGAGACATGTCTTATCAGTTTGAAATGCCAATTGCAGATATTATCTATTATGCACGATTTGAGGTTAGTTACTGGACGGAATATATGTTAACCCCAGCGGGCATTGGCACACTTGAAGATCCATATATAATTACAACTGCAAATGAGCTTGCGTGGGTAAGCTATCAAACAAACTCAGGGCTTAGTTTTAGTTCTGGTGCTTACTTTGAGCTAATTAAAGACATTGACTTAGATGAATTTATGTGGAAACCAATAGGAGATAACAACACTGCAAGTGCTGGCAGTCGTTTTATGGGCAAGTTTAATGGAAATGGACATAAGGTTATTAATTTAACCATAAATAAACAACACAGTACAGTTGGCTACAGTGGGTTATTTGGCTATATTTACGGCGCTACTGTAAGTGTTGAGGGACTGGGTATAGAAAATACAAACATCACCTCAAGCTCAAACTTTAACTCCTACTGTGCGGGGCTGGTCGGCTATAATGACAACGCCTTGATTGAAAGATGTTATGTGTTAAATAGTAATATTTCCACCTACAGCTATGGAACATCCTACTCTTATGTTGGTGGGCTTGTAGCAAATAATTTAAACGGATTAATTATCGACTCTTACGCGGTAGTGGAAATTAATGTATATAGCGAAACATATAATGGAAGCTATGTTGGTGGACTAATTGGTAACAATTACAACACAAATGCCATGGCTGAAAGATGTTACACTAGCGGAGCTATTAATATAGACAGTGTAAATGGTCAGCCCAGTATGTATATTGGTGCAATTATTGGCTACAACAGTTTTGGTGCTAGTTTAATTAACACCTGCTTTAATGCAGACGAGCTTTTATATAACTCTATTGGTGTAAACAATGCAAATGAAAACAACAACTTTGCAAAAAATAGGCTTGAACTTCAAGACATTATGACCTACCTAGAAGATAATAATTGGGATTTTGAAAACACATGGATAATGAGCCCGCAATCACTTAATAACGGCTACCCTGTTCTTAAGGGGGTTGGAAATTTGGTTGTAATTTCTGCATCCGTTGGATCTGGGCAAATTACCCCACTCGGTCAAGCAATTTATTACCTAGACTCAGGCTACGGAATATACTTTTTGACGCCAGATGAGGGTTATGAAATTAAAAGTGTTACGGTAAATGGAGAAGCCCTTGATTATTACACAGGTCAAAGGACACAGCGAAGTTATACTTTTAATGATACTTCAGGTCTTGGCACAATTGAGGTTGAATTTAGAGCAAAGCTATTAACATTTAAGGACGTCTGGTATTTTGTTATGGGGTCTTTAATTGTACTTTTGATTATAGTATTTATGGCAAGAAAAATGCTAATGTCAAGATTTAAAAGAAGAAGACGCATAAGAGGTGGAATAAAAAAGTATAAAAAAAATAGGTATAAAAAAAACAAGTAATTACTTGCTTTTTGTTATATTAATTAAACACTTTAATTAAATGATTTTTTGTGCTGTCCTGATTATCAGGAACAAAAACCAATATTTCTTCTTTTAACATCTTAAATTCAATATCACCCTTTCCGCCAAGTTCTCCATCCATATTGAACTCCGCGTCGGAATAATTTTTTATACTAACATTTTTTGCCTCAACATGTGTTACTCTCACATCATTTTTCAAACTTCTTATTCTAAATAAAAATAATTTAACAAGTCTCAAGCCACTAAACAAGTTAGTTAAACTTAAAATTCTGCTTTGTTTTATTAATACAACATCAACAAGTCCATCATTTAAGGTGGCATTTTCATTAACATGAAAACCAGCAACAGAGTTAGAGTTTGCAAGCATTATAAATGCAAAGTTATCTTCAATGGAATCATTATTATCACAAGTAATTTTAATTCTTATGTTGTTGGGTCTAAATAAATCTTTAAAGCCTTGCGCAAAGTAGGCCAGCCAGCCAAACTTACGCTTTTTTTCTTGGTCTGTGATGTAAGTACTTCTTGAAAACAGTCCGGCCGTAAGTACATATACGCCATAACGGTCATTTGCTTTAAAAATGTCGTGTTTGAAGGCTTTTCCGCCTAAAATAACTTGTAGGGCACCTTCAATGTTTTTAGGAATACCGAGACTTCTTGCCACATCATTTACTGTTCCACAAGGTAAAAACGCAACCATTGGTTTATTTTCCTTTTCTGCAATGCCGTTTACTACTTCGTTAAAGGTTCCATCTCCACCAGCTGCAACAATAACATCATATACCCCGCAAGCGCTTGCTGCTAACTCACTAGTATGGTTGTTATATTCGCTTTCCAAAAAATCCACCTCTTCAAATTTTTGAAGCAAGGTGTCTTTTATTAACTGTTTATTGTCTTTAATTTTACCCTTTTTTGCAAAAGGATTATATATTACGACGCACTTCATTGATGTAACCCACTTTATATATAATAGTAAAAGAATACACGAAAAAATAATAATAGTCAATTAAAGCAAAAAGCAATATGTTTATTTCAAGCGGTATATTTTACATGTTATAAACTTGTAACAGTATCTCTTGTTAAGCTTCTAAGCTTGCGACTTTGTAGCCATTTTTCATAGCTGTAGTAACTGACTCCTCGCCCTCTAGGTGCATTAGTCTTACTTTTTCTTTATTTATGTTATTTCTGCGTACAATTTTTTCAAGTTCATCCATAGAAAGATGAACGCCATGACCGTCCCCAAGAGAATATTCAAAATAATATTCATCATAACCTTTAATATCAAAAGGTATTTTGTTGCAGTCTCCACTATAAAATATGTTAGAGTCACCTATTTTTAGTGAAAGAGCACAAGAAATAAAATAGTTTACATGAGGGACAATAAAACTATCCACCTTAGCAAACTTTAATAGGTTTGCGTCTTTAGGGTCTATAAAGTCATAATCCTTAAAGCGAGAAAGTTTCAACTTATAAGAAGTATATTTTTCGTATTCGTGACCCTCAAGCTCAGGCAGGTGAAAAAGTGCCTTTTCATCAATACCTAGTGTTTTTACTATTCTGGTGTCAATTTCCCTGTCTTTTGTGTATTTCAATAAGGCTGGTAAGTCATACACNNGTCATACACATGGTCTTTGTGAATATGTGTAATTAAAACATACAAGGTTTTAACACCATCAAGTAGTTTTAGTCTTTTAATTTTATCTAAAACCTTATTCCCACAATCAATTAAAAGAAGCGTGTCATCCTCTTTGTAATAAGCACTATTTTTTGGTTCACTTTCGTTAAAGGCAGAGCCCCTTCCTAAAAACTTTAAAGTCTGCATAAAAACCCCTTTAAAATATGTTCAATTTATATATAAAATACTAACATATTTCGGGACCTTAGTAAACAATAAAACTTCAAGTATTTAAAAAAGGTTTAAATTAAAAATAACAAAAATACAAAAGGTGCCAAATTATAAAAAAATAGCAAACTGCAAAAAATGTAAAAAACTTGAGTAAAAATGTATAAAAATAGTCAAAAAAACCGTAAAAACGCATAGAAGCCGTATATTTTACATATTTTTTTACAGATTTAAACAAGTGACATATGATTCTATCCTTTAAAATAAGTACTCATATTACCATTTAAAAATAATAGCAGTTAAAACAAAAACACCAAAATAAGAGGCTGAAAAATATAATCAAAAAGCCTAAATTATAGATAATTATAAACTGCTAAAACAGGGGTGAAATATGCCCTAATTTTTATGTAATTTTGCAAAATAGATACAGCAAAAAAAACATAGTAAAAACGGGACGGAATATATGGTGATTAATTAATCAAAAAAGAGGGTAAAAGAAGTCGAGAAAGTATTGTGAGNNGTATTGTGAGTAAGAAAACAATCAAAAAGACGAAAAAAACCATCAAAAGAAGGTAAAACAAGTAAAAAAAGGAAAGAAATAAAAAAACAAAAGAACAAATTGATAGAAAAGCAGGAAAACAATGTAATTTAAAGCAAAAAACCTTTTTAGCACTAGCGAGAAGAGTGCTTAAGTCTAGGCTATAAAAAATACGTAGGTAAAAGGCCTAAAAGCG
>LGVF01528473.1_pt2 | contig 24109 bp, 25 predicted proteins | sample 469901 | NCBI WGS metagenome assembly LGVF01 (sample SAMN03893561, study PRJNA290197) | marine sediment metagenome | material: sediment; isolation source: combined push core samples #3730, #5133, and #5579 collected at Hydrate Ridge | place: Pacific Ocean: Hydrate Ridge
ATATTCTTACAAAACTATTCCCAATAATTTGGATTACTATTATAATCGTAATGTACCTCTATTCAATGATGAATTTTATTGAACAACTAGCCTACAATTCCATGCTTATATATTCAGTAATATTTATCTTCTTTGTCTTTATGTTTAGATATTTCTATATTGTCTATTTCTTAAGATACCCCGTATTAGTAGTTGATACTAAACAAATTATATATCGTAGTCCACTTGGTCTAAAAACAATACCTTATTCTGAGATAAGTAAAATCGAAAAGAAATTCACTTTCTTCGTTAAGTATATATCAGTAATTTCGGAAAACAATTCACCAATAAATATCCCTATAGAAAAGTTTGAAGATAGTTCTGAAGATATTTATAATTTAATTATTCAAATGTATAACAGTAGTAAGACTATTACTATAGAAAATAATACTGAGTAACTTTGATAATATAAGGAGTGATTTTTATGTTTAAAACAGATATGCGTCTTTATTATATAATTCCTGTAATTTTTGTTAGTATCACTGTTGTTTTCGCAGTAATCAACTTTGATATAATTGATGTCGCTACTATTATATTTTCTTCATGGCTCTTACTTTATTTTATTTTAGGATACATTAAGAGAAAAGATGCTTTAACGATTGAGAACGATATAATGCGTATTACATCCCCCTTTAAAACAAAAGAGTATAATATTTACAATATAAAACGTGTTTACTGTACTCAAGCTAATGGTAGAATGTTAAAAGCTGTATATGAAGAAAATGGTGAAAGATCAACTATTACTCTTTGTAATAACTTATATAAGGTAAAAATCGAGGAAATCAGAGATTATTTAATTGAACATTACCCTCATTTAGCTAGTGACTTCGAAGATATTATTTAAAATAAAAGGATTAATTTCAAATGAAATTAATCCTTTTTTAATTATTTAACAAAATAACTATTATATGTTCCAGTAGTCATTAACGTATTAAAATCTTCTGAAACATACCAAATATCAACTACAGTTCCAGCAGTCAAAATCAAGTGATAACTTCCATCATCTTGGATTTCTAACTCCCAAGTTCCATTATGAAGACTATTATATGTTCCTACCCAATAAGATTCTGTGAATGTTCCATCGTCCCAAATTACAAGAAAATGGCTTCCAGCAGTATGTGATCCTGCTGGATCACTATAACTAAAGTAGTATGTATCTATAATTGAAGTATATGGATCAATTACTACAGCTGTTTGACCTTCATAAGTATATTCAAATTCAACATAATCAGCATAGTAAAGGTATCCGTCAATCACAATTTCTACTAATACTCCAAAGTGGTTTACACCGTTTACTAATCCTATTTCAGCTGCAAAATAACCATTACTTTCAGGAATTATATTTCCTTTATAAAATTGGTCTCCTTTAAATATTGTATACACCGCATCCATATTTCCTACTGTACCTGAAATCACTAATTTATCTTCATGAATTGAAGGTACATTTGTATTATAGTCCGCAGGTATTATAAAAGGAGTCTCTACTGATGTCCATACAATATCATCTAAATTGTAACTATATGTTTCCATATAATCAAGTTCTAATGTTGGCATTTCATAATTTCCAACGGTTCCATCAAGTAATTTTAAATATTCCTGTTCTAGGATATCAAAATCTACTAAAGCACCTAGTCCTATAAAAACAAATGTATCATATTGAATTGTTCCTACATCACTTATATCATTAGCGTTATCTCCACTATTATACAAACTAAATCCAGCCGACAAACTATACGTTATGTATCGCTCTGTCTGTCCAGGAAAATTAGGATCTGCGACATATATTTTTCCGCCATTTGATCTGTAAGCAAGTATCGCATGTCCACTAACAATATCATCATTATCATCATGACTATAAATCGCCATAAATTGTGGGTTACCAGTAACATACATTGCATATAGAAATGCATTATACGCTTTTAATTCACTGTTGATACTGTAATCTATAAAATCAATAAATTCATCATTGGTAAAATCAATTGCATCTTGGATTACTGATGCGTAACGATACGCATTTGTATCATCATACCAAAAATCAGTTGTATCATTATCATATAATCCCCATAAACTATCTTCACCATTACTTGTTCTAGTTAAATAGTAATAAGCACTAGTTAGTGTTTGCCCTGCGCAGTGTCCATTTGGTGCAAGTGAACTACCGTAGTTTGTGAACTGCCAGTCGTCAACACCCGGAGAATATCCTGTGTTTATCCATGAATTGGAAGCTTGTTTATTGATTAAATCATCTAGTGTTATATAAGAAACAATAATACTAGAAAAATGATGTGTCTGAATTACTAACTCTGTATTACTCAAACTAACAGGAGGAATCGCTTCTAAACTATCGTCTTCTTCATAATAAAAGAAGGCCATAGCATATTCTGTGGTAATATCGATATCAATTGGTATAGTTAATGTCATGGCTTCGTCAGAATACTCATGTCCATTATCAATATTTATTATCGGAGTAATTGGATTTATTTCATTTGCAAGATTAACGTCCTCTACACTTGTCGTTGATATTTCTACCTCTATTTCATCTGAGTAAGCATTTGCTGGGATACTTAAAGATAATCCCACAATATCGCTTTCTGAGTCAAATACGGTAATTATACCACCTGTAGTAGGAATATTACCTGTAGCATCAAAATTACCGTTTCCAAAGCTAATACCAAATATTCCAATAAACTCAACAACAATTAACGCAAATATAAATAGGAAAAAAGTACCAAAGATAAGATAAAATTGTTTAACAAGTAAATCTAGTTCTTTAAATCTCCTAAATATTTTCATCGTGTTTCCTCCTTTATAAATATAGTAGGCAAAAAGAAAAAGTCCTCTTGTCCATGTTCTTATGTCTAATTATAGTTTATTCTAGATATTGTTTACTGTCAATATAAGAAAATGTTATAATAAANNTTTTGTTGGTGTTTTGTTGTTTTTGATTATTGGAATGTCTGCATTGCTAATGTTTGTTTCAATTAAGATGCTTCGTAAAATAAAAGTAAACAGAGAAAACAGGAATGCAAATTAATCCTATATTTCAGCTATTTTTAGTGCTTCTACTAACAATCATTATTGAATTATGCATTGCCTTTTTATTCAGGTTTAAAAGTAAGGATAAGTTAAGTGTTATTGTATTAGCGAATTTTATAACAAACCCCGCACTGAATATATTAATTTTATTAATGTATATGTTATTTGGATTAACAAACGAGGTTACAATCTTTATTATTATCTTTCTAGAATTGATTGTGGTAAGTGTAGAGTATTATATACTTCATTACATATATGGAACTGAATACTCAAAAAGCAAAATATTAATAATTTCATTTACTATGAACGCATCTTCGTTTATAATTGGATTATTGATTTTTGGTTTATGAGATTAATTGTGAAAGGATGATAAGGATGGCAACTCCAGCAAAAAAATTATATAAGACAAAAGAAGGAGCATCACTTGGTGGTGTTTGTAAAGGAATAAGCGAGGTTTATGAACTAGATGTAAGTGTTGTAAGAATATTGTTCGTTATAATTACAGTACTATTTACAGGATTCCCTTTAATTATTTATTTTATTTTTTATCTGATTTTACCTGATAAATATGCGCAAAAAAGAAATGACAATCTATCTGATGACTATACGATAAATCAAGATGATTATAAATATTAAAACACTCGCAAGAGTGTTTTTATTAACACTTAGCTCTTTTATTATTGATAAATCAATTATAAAGAATTATAATTGTAATGCTTGGAGGTAATAAAATGAATAATAATACTAAGAAACTACTATCTATTGGATATCTATTTATATTAACTTTTGAATTCTTTTTAAGAAAATATGATTATACTTATTTTGAATTTTTCTATGTTTCATTTGTCATACTTTTATCATCATCTATCATACTAAAGGCTCTTACAAGAAAAGAGAGTCGTTACTATATTCCCGGCATTATTGGAATAGTTATAGCTTTTGCACTATTTATTATCGGATTAACACAGCCAGGAGACTCAATGGCATTAGGATTGTTAGTTGTACTAGGGGTTATGATCTTTGGACTCTCAATATTTATTTTAAGTCTTAAAAAAGTAATTGACAGTGTTTTATTTGATTCTAGTAAAAAGAATGAATATCGTTTAAAATTAATAACAAGCTTTATCTTATTTTCTGTTTATATGTCTATGATCTCATCTAGATTAACTAACGCCTTTGACGATATTGGTAGTGCTGTCTTTCTGATTATTGCAATAGGTTTACTATTAAATGTATTATATTTTATCATTCATTTATTTATTAAAAAAATCCTTAAGAAAGATGCGTTTGATATTATTTATAGTGTCTTTGTTGGGATTATTGGAATTAGTATTTATATTACTCTATTTGAAAATATTGATAGTAATATTCTAGCAAATCTAAATGTTTTCTTTATCTCTTTTTGTATGTACATTAGCATTGCATTTATTGCAGATATCTTTAAAACCATTAATACTTAGAATAAATTATAAATAAACAAAAAAGCAGACAATATTGATTGTCTGCTTTTTTTAGGAGGCATATTTATGATTTATTTATTAAGCCCTAAGTCAAATGCCAATAAATTTAATTCAATAAACTTAGGCTTTACATTTTCCTTTATTGCTTTTTTAAAATCAAGAGTATCTAATTTCATTGCTTTCGCTAAAGCTCCAAGCATTATAATATTCATTACTTTTGAATTTCCTAATTCAATTGCTTCTTTTGTTCCGTCAATAACTATCGTTTTTACTTGTTTTGATAATGTTTCTATAATTTTTTTAGGGTATTTTATTTTCCCGTTCAAGGTTACCATTGAATTAATTTTATGATTATTAATTATTAGTATTCCGTCTTTTTTAAGATAACCTACTTGTCTTGCTGCTTCCATTTGTTCAAACGATACTAAAATATCTGCTAACCCTTTTTCAATAACGGGAGAATATATTTTTTCTCCAAATCTTATCTCAGAAGAAACACTTCCTCCTCGTTGGCTCATACCGTGAATTTCACTCATTTTTACATCATAACCAGCATCTATTAATGCCGAGCATAATACCTTAGCAGCTAGGATAGTTCCTTGGCCACCAACACCAACTAATTTAATATTCTTATTCATCAAATCCCTCCTTCACAATTGCATCAAAAGGACAAATTTGTAAACACACATCACAACCAACGCATGTATTAGAATCAATTAAGACTTTATTATTTTCAGCATCAAATACTAACGATGGGCATCCACTTTTAAGACAAATCTTACATCCGGTACATTTATCAGCGATGACTATATCTTTAGTTTTCCACATATTTTCATATATATCAAAATCTGAATCTTTATATTTCTTTTTAAGAACACAAGGCCAATCTGTAATAATAACTGATGTTTCAGTAAGTTCCATAGCCCAATTAATTGTATCTTTAACTTCATCTAAATTGTTAGGATTAATTTTTCTTATGTGCTTAACACCTAAAGCTTTACACATTGCTTCAATATCACCTATTGCTGCGCTATCATCTTGTAATTTAAATCCAGTACCAGGATTATCTTGTTGTCCTGTCATCCCTGTTGTACGGTTATCTAAAATAACATTTATAGTGTCACCACCATTGTAAACTGTATTTAATAATGAATTAATTCCTGTATGGAAAAATGTACTGTCTCCCATAACCGCTACTAAACGACGATTATCATCTTCCTTTAAATCAGTTATTCTTTGAGCTCCATGAGCTGTACTATAAGATGCACCCATACAGATTAACCAGTCCATCATATCATATGGTTCTCCAACGGCTAAACTATAACATCCAATATCACCAGCAACGATTATTTCTTTTCGTTTTTTTCCTAATTCATAGAAGAATCCACGATGTGGACATCCACTACAAAATGTTGGTGGTCTCCCAACGAATAAATCAGGATTAGTTTCAATTCCCTCTACATTTTCACTTAAAACACATCTTTTTATAACATCTGGCGTCATTTCCCCTGTATAAGGAAATAAATCTTTACCTATAATGTTGTTACAATATATTCTTGCAAAGTCTTCAATATAAGGATCATTCTCTTCAATAATATATACAGTTTCATATTTACTACAAAAATCAATTATTAAATCTTTCGGAAGTGGATTTGTAAATCCTAGTTTTAAATAATCAACTGTGTCTCCCAAAGCTTCCCAAGCAAACTCATAACTCATTCCACTTGTAATTATTCCGATTTTAGAATCATTATTAACCGCATAATTCCATTTTGATGTTTCTGAATATTCTTTCAGTCTATTCAATCTATCTTCCACTTTATGTCTTAGTTTTCTACCTATAGCAGGTACAGCAACATACTTTCCAAAGTTCTTTTCATATTTCTTTGGCGTTACTTCAATTCTTTCTCCTAATTCAACAAGACTTTTAGAATGACATACTCTAGTCGTCATTCTAAACATAACAACACTATCAAACTCTTCACTAATATTATAAGCATCAACTAACATATCTTTCGATTCTTGGCTATTTGATGGTTCCATCATTGGAATTTTAGCAAATTTAGCGTAATTTCTATTGTCTTGTTCATTTTGACTAGAATGCATTCCAGGTTCATCAGCACTAATTAATACACTACCACCATTAACTCCTGTATATGCAAAAGTAAATAATGGATCTGCGGCTACATTTACTCCAACATGTTTCATTGCAGCTAAACTTCTCCCGCCAGCAATACTAGCCCCAATAACAGCCTCTAAAGCAACTTTTTCATTAGGTGCCCACTCGGCGATTATTTCCTTGTATGTTCCGATATTTTCTAATATTTCAGTGCTTGGTGTTCCGGGATAAGCACTAGCAAAGTGCACTCCAGCTTCATAAGCTCCTCGTGCAACAGCTTCATTTCCTGTCATGATTTTTTTCATATATTTCACTCCTAAAGTAAGCGTTTTCTCTTATCTATATTCATATTATATCAAACAATTAATATGCCCTCAATAGGAATGAAGTACTTTTATTAAAATACGAACACTTTACTGTGTTAAAGTACTAAAGTGGATATAAAAAAGGCCCTATAGAGGACCTTGAATATCTAATACTAATACATTTATTTCATTTGATACTTCAACAAAACGATCAATTAAAATTTTCCCATCTAGATATAATATATCAAAAGATTCCGGGTTTTCTTTAAAGAGAAGTTTATAGTCTTTGGTCTTCTTTATAATCGTTGCAACTCTATGGTGTCCTGCAACTACAATCTTTCCAGGAATAGGAGACAAATTAAGTTCTCTACTCCAAACATAGTCTTTTCTCATTAATTGGTTTTTCCAATTATTTACTTTTCCATCTATCCCACCATGTACAAATAAATAGTCTCCAATCTCTAAATAATATGGAAAAGATTCTAACCACTTTAATAGAAATGAATATTCAGTTTCAATTACTTCCTGAACTGAGTCGAGATTTTTTATTGTTGGCTTGATTCCTGATAGATGAAATAGTGTTTTACCAAAACCATTATGCACTATATTAAAATACGCCCTTTGATGCTGTTTACTCAAAAATTCAATTAAAAACAAATCGTGGTTTCCTAATATTATAGTAGCACTATCTTGCATATTTAAGTTATATAGATACTCTAATACCTCTTTTGGTTGTGTTCCTCTATCAAATAAATCGCCAAGAACTACTAAATGATGATTTTTATTTTTTCTATCATAACCCTTTTTCTTTAGTGCTAAAATCATTGCATCATAATGGGAGTGAATATCACTAATAACAAAATACTTCATTATTTCTCATCCTTTATATCAACCTTACCAGTTTGTCTATATCTGGTTGATATATCACTTAACCTTGTATAAATTTTTCTCGTTCCTGCGCTATCTGATGTAAATTTGAGACGTTGGCTTTTCTTAATTCCAATATCTTCTCCAACTTTATCAACATCAATATTTGCTCCTGCGAATATAAATTCCCATCCTTCAGATGTTTTTGTTTCAATCATTCTCTTAATCTTTGATCTTGTAAAATATCGACTAGAATTTTCATAGCCATCAGTCATAATGGTAACTAATACCTTATGTGTGTTTGCCCGATTTTCTAATTTTATTACAGATTGCCCTATGGCGTCAAATAACGCTGTAGACCCAATAGCTCGGTAAGATAGCCTATCAATCTTTTGTACTAAAGAAACATCTCTAGATTCATACAAAGTACTTACAGTATGATTAAAGATTACAGTTGTTAAAAATGCTCTATCATTTTGTAATTGTTGTTCATCAATAAAAGAATTGAATCCACCAATTACATCGTCAGTTACATTATACATTGATCCCGATGCATCCATAATATATAAGAATTCAGTATGCTCATTACTGGATAATTTCCCCCTTAGCAAATCGTCTATAGAAATTTGAAAGTAGTCTGAAAGGTTAATTAGCGATTCTATTTCTGGAAGTCCTTTGCCACTCTCCCACTTAGATATTGTCTTATCACTAACATTAAATATTTTAGCTAACGCTAATTGTGTTAACCCTTTGCTAATTCTCAATTTCCTAATTGTCATCCCAATTTGTTTTAAATCCATATCGTCACCTCCATATATATTATATTACCATATAAAGCAATTTTTCGTCAATACATATCACTATACTTAACGAAGAACTCTTGATTATCTACTCTACGATTAGTAGATATAGTTTGTAAATTGTATATCTGTGTAGTGTAGGAGTTTAGATTAAATACTTGTAAAATAAAAAGTCTACAATCTGTAGACTTTATTTAAACCTTTATTTTTGATATTGATGTAAATCCTTTGGCATATGCATGGGTATCTGTACCTACTGGCAAATTACCTTCATGGATATAAGTTCTATTCGGCATAAATTTATTTCCTTCAATTTTTGGATAATATTGAAATTGATGATAATGAATATTAGTCATTACAATTCCATTTGATTTTTCAAATTTTTCTCTAGGGAAATTTACGTTTAAAGTATACTCCAGTGATGGAAGATCATTTTCTAATATATACTCTATCGTTTTTTCAAGTTCTCTTTCCAAAACACTATTTCCTCTTCTATCGGCGGATAGAGCTATTGTTTTTGATCCAAAATACTGCGCTTGTAAACACGCACCTACCGTTCCCGAATACTTAGTGTCTATACCTAGATTATATCCATCATTCGTTCCTGAAACAGTTATATCCGGTCGTAATTTCAATCCACCAAAAGCAAAATTAATGCAATCAACAGGAGTTCCTTCTATGCTGTAGTTGAATTCATCTATTTTTTTAAAGTTAAATCCACCTATTGTCAGGCTCATTCCTTTTGCTGATTGCTCTTTTTTTGGTGCAACTGTATAAACAGTCCCAAATTTTTGAAGAATTTCTTTTGTATATTTTAATTTTGGAGATTCAATTCCATCATCATTTGTTAGTAAAAATATCATTTAACCACATCCTTAATTATTTCACTTCCTTATTCTAACACATTGTTAAGAACTTTTTACATAAATATGTGATACTAATGTTTATTCCTATTTAAATTTAGCCTAATTTATTTCTTAATATAAATAAAAATGAGTTTCTTTGTATGTTTAGAACATGAACAAAGAAACTCGAATTTTTATGCTTAAGTTGCACGTAATCACGAATTTACAGTTTAGGGTATATACCCATCTTTCTTACCAAAGCCATTATACTTGTTTTAAAAATCTAGTTTTACAAAAATGCTTTGTTTATTTTTTCTCTCTATTTACATATAGTAATATTCCAAGAAGTAATAATCCATATGCGATAGGAATAGCAAATGTTAATAAAATATAAATACTATTTCCTGTAGTTATGGCTAATCCTGGAAACATAAGTAAAGCAAAGAGTGGAAGAGCCATTGAGATGGCTGTACCACTACCAACTACCATTTCTTCAGCTATTGGAGATTCAAAATTTCGATCTACACCTTTAAGTAAAGCTAACCCAGTTGAGGCTGTTCCGGTTAACATCCCAAACATACCTAAGAAATAATGTATCTCATATTTACCAGCATATATTTTTCTACTAATCCATTTTAATAAAATAAATGTCAATACCGTAGCTACAATTGCCATAACTGTAACTAATAAATAGTATTCTTTAATAGATTGAATTGTTATTGTTAAAACAGCAGCTACAATCATAAAATTAAAAGCTAAACTACTTATATTAGATAAAACATAGTTATTTGTAAGAAAATTAATGTTTTTACCCTTATCTTCAACTACTTTTAATATTTTTCTATATATTAATGCATAAATAATACCTATCAAGAAATTAAATCCGTGGAATACACTAGCAAAAGTCGCTCCTAAATCACCCATTAAAGGTAAAACATAATTTTCTAGTGCTACTAAAGTTAGATACACGAAGAAGTATATTATAAATATTATAACCACTTGCATTGTTAAAGCATCAAACACTCGAATTTCCTTTATAGTTTCTACTTCAAAAGATTCTTTCATTGAAGACTCTTCTTTATGCACCTTGTTAACAACCAAATTATTTTTTCTAGCGTAATAATTCAAGGCGACCACACCAACAATCCCACCAACTAAAAATCCAATAGAAGCGATTGTAGCACCTAAAGCACCACCATCAAGTAATACACCAACACCCTCGGCATATCCTCCTCCGATTGAAGTAGCTAATCCAGGACCTTGTCCAAATCCTAATGGAAGAAGAAGGCCAGCACCTAAGAAAGTATTTTTGAAGAACAAAATTACTATCGTTACCCCAATAACTGCTTGGAAAAGATAAGTAATTACAATAACCATCCCCGTAGACCAAACTTTTTTATTGGTCTCATTTTTATCTCTTCTAAGAGTCAAAGCAATAAATCCAATCGCAATCGCATGATAAACAGTATCATATATAATTGGAATTCTAACCATATCACCATCATCATTCATTTCACTTAAAGATATTATGTCAAAAAATCCATAAGATAAAATTAGACCTATAAATCCAGCAATTAGTGCAGAAGGAATAATTATTTTATTTAAAAAAGGTAATTTTTCCTTAATAATTTTCGCAATAAATAATAGTAATCCAATATAAACAAAAAAGTTTATCAATTCCCAGTTCTCAACTAAATCAAACATACAGTAAAACCTCCTATAAATATAAATTAAATTAAAAAGACCTACAAAAACAACATATTTTTCAAAATAAAATTTGTCCTTTATAGCTCTTCGCTTTTCCCAAAAGATAGTTGTATAAAAGTTTATACTACATAATTATACCATAATATAAAAAAAATCAAATTATTTTTTAGTGCTTTCCCGTATTATAAATTTTTTTATATACTTCGAAATATATTTAATTTGATTATTATTATATTCTATATGTTTGTCCTTTTTCTTACCTTCCTCATACTCGAATAGAGCGATAAAAGCATATAGTCTTATATTCACATTAAAAATATAATTACTAATCAATTCTTTATAGACGATTAACTCATGAAATTTTTTATCCCAAGATGATTTTAATCTTTCAAATTTATTTACTGTTCTTAATTCAACCAGAAGAATATTTTCTCTATATATAAATACATAATCAATCCTCATATTCTTAGACATTTTAATTCTATACTCTGCAATAATTTTAATTTTCTTGAATTGGTCTGCAGAAATTTCCCTCTCAAGTTCGTCTAATGCTCTACTAATAAGAATAATATTATCAAGCCATGAGATAATTTCTGCTAAAGAAACATTTCTTCTAAAAAACTCCTTATCTCTAAAAAGCTGTCTAAGTTTTATGGTATAATTTTTACCATCGATTTGCTTTCCTCTATCATTCATTATTCCACTTTGTATTTTCCATCCATTATATATATCAAGTGAGTTTACAAAATTTCTTAGTTTATATGGCGTTTCAAAATATAGTAAAGAATCTTCCTTCATAGTTACCTCTCTTTATTAAATTTTATTGTTCTCATATATATAATAGTGATAACTATAGTGTTTTTCTTGTTTTTATTAACACATCTAAAATTATTAATCATAAATTGAATGAGCTAATTAGATATGATACAATGAAATTGCATTTAACTATTCAAGATGGGAGATGAGAAAATGGGCAAAGACATGAAATATTTTAATTGTTCTGAAAAGCATGAGATAAATTACCTTGCTGGAAAATTTCTTGAACCAAAGGATATTGTTGTAGCAAAAATAATAGAGTTATGTAAGAATAAAAAAATACATTACTCAACTCATGAAGAAGCAGAACAATTGCTAATCAATTCTGGTTTTACTAAAAAGTAATAGAGATTGGTTAATTATAAAAAAGACAGCAAATTGTTGTCTTTTTTAATATAGTCATTAAAAAGGGCAAATAAAAAAACCCTTAAAGGGTTTAATTAAGCCATTGATGGTGGCTCCTCTCGGAATTGAACCAAGGACACACGGATTTTCAATCCGTTGCTCTACCGACTGAGCTAAGGAGCCAAAAATGGCGGTCCTGACGGGAATCGAACCCGCGATCTCCTATGTGACAGACAGGCATGTTAACCGCTACACCACAGGACCATTTGGTTGCGGGGGAAGGATTTGAACCTACGACCTCCGGGTTATGAGCCCGACGAGCTACCAGACTGCTCTACCCCGCGATATGAATTAAATTATATAAATAAACAAAATAAACAAAAATGAAAAAATAGTGGCGGAGGAAGAGGGATTCGAACCCCCGCGCGGTTACCCGCCTGCTGGTTTTCAAGACCAGTCCCTTCAGCCAGACTTGGGTATTCCTCCACGGCTAAGAGATTATAATATAGTAGAATAAAAATGGTGGACCCGGTAGGACTCGAACCTACGACCTACCGGTTATGAGCCGGGGGCTCTAACCAACTGAGCTACGGGTCCATACATGGTAGCGGCGGAGGGAGTCGAACCCACGACCTTTCGGGTATGAACCGAATGCTCTAGCCATCTGAGCTACACCGCCATGAAAATAATTTAGGTGGAGCCAAGATTAGATCTAAAGTGCGTAGTGTCCTAGACATCCATAGTCCTAACAGAGATAGCCCCTGTATACATTATTAATTTTTGTTGAATTCTTTGTAGAAAAATAAATTTGGTACCTAGGGCCGGAATCGAACCGGCACGGTATTACTACCATTGGATTTTAAGTCCAACGCGTCTACCTATTCCGCCACCCAGGCATAAAATGGTGACCCGCAGAGGATTCGAACCTCTGACCCTCTGATTAAAAGTCAGATGCTCTACCGACTGAGCTAGCGGGTCTATAGATAGTGCTAAAAAATTAGTGGTGCCGGAATCAGGAATTGAACCCGAGACCTACTGATTACAAGTCAGTTGCTCTACCTGCTGAGCTATTCCGGCAAATATGGTGGAGAATACTGGGCTCGAACCAGTGACCCCTTGCTTGTAAGGCAAGTGCTCTCCCAACTGAGCTAATCCTCCATATTATGGTGGAGCCTAGCGGGATCGAACCGCTGACCTCCTGCGTGCAAGGCAGGCGCTCTCCCAGCTGAGCTAAGGCCCCATAATAATGTGTACTAAATCAAATTTGGTGGGCCTGATTGGAGTTGAACCAACGACCTCACGCTTATCAGGCGTGCGCTCTAACCAACTGAGCTACAGGCCCCCTACCAAAAAGATATAAGTGCGATATTTATTTTACTATTTTATCGATGTATTGTCAACCAATATTTTGACTTTTTTTAACTTTCTTAATAAAAGAAATAGTGGCTGGGCTAGATGGATTCGAACCGCCGATCCCGGAGTCAAAGTCCGGTGCCTTAACCGCTTGGCCATAGCCCAAAATGGTGGAGGGGGACGGATTTGAACCGCCGAACCCTAAGGAGCAGAGTTACAGTCTGCCGCGTTTAACCACTTCGCTACCCCTCCAAATACGCAAATAATATTTTATACTAACTTAAAATAAAAAGCAAGTTATTTTTTAAGAGGATATTTTATTGCATTTTTTTCTAACTTCTCAAAAATCATTTCTTCAATATTAAATCCCAAATCATAGGCCATTGCAATTGAATATATAATAACGTCCGCTATCTCTTCTTTAACATTGTCTAAATCTGCGTTTTCTGGCCCCCATTGATAATTTTCAAGAAGCTCAGCTGCTTCAATTATTATTGATTTAGCAAGATTTTCTGGTTTATCATTTTGTTCCCATCCTCTATCATTCCTAAAATCAATTATCTCTTTTATAATATTTTTCATGCTCGTCACATCCTTAATTCTTTATTTGAAAGAAAGTTATCAATCCACAGGATTAATAACTTTTTTGATTCTTCTTTGTAATGTCGGGCGATCTATCATTACTATTCTATCACACCCTAGACACTTTATTTTAATATCTGCTCCATTTCTTATTACAATCCATTCTTTAGAACCACATGGATGTTCTTTTCTCAAAACTAATACACTATTTAGTCCAAATCTATGCATTGTGTATAACCATTTGTGGGAAAGGGATTTCAATATTATGTTTGTTAAAATACTCAACTAAGTCTTTTCTAATGTCTCTCTCAACTTGTAGATGTTTCATTGAATTCGTTTTTGCTATAATCATCATATTAATGCTTGAATCAGCAAGTTTTGTAACCCCTAGAAATTGTGGTGTTTCAATAATCTCATCATACTTTTTCTCAAGCTCCTTTAAAAAAGGATCCAACAATTTATTTAGTTTTGCTAAATTAGTATCATAGCCAACACCAAAATCAATAACAGCAATACTATTATTTTTCGAGAAATTAATTATACTTCCTAAATTTCCATTACTAATTATTTTTCTTTCACCACGCCAATTCTCAATTATAGTTATCCTAAGTCCCAAAGATAGAACACTACCTTTGAATCCATCTATCTCAACTATATCTCCAACATTAAAAGCATCTTCAAAAATAATAAAAAATCCACTAATAAAATCTTTTACTAATTCCTGAGCGCCAAACCCTACAGCAAGTCCAATTACTCCGGCAGAAGCAATAAATGGTGTAACATTAACATTTAGTTCTCCCAAAATCATCAAAACAACTATAAACCAAATTACATATTTAGAAATACTTGATAATAATTTGGCAACGGTAATTGATCTAGCATTATTTTTATCAACTCGCATAACCTTAAAAATTATTTTCTTTGTAACCTTAATTAATATTAAACCAATTACTATCCATAAAATAACAACAGTAACTTTGATAATCAGTTGTGAAATATATGTATTTATATTAATTGTTTCAGATAAAAACTCAAATAATAAATCGCCGATACTACTCATTTATTTTCCTCCTAAAATCCGTTCAACAATAATTTCTAATTCTTCCTCACTATCAAAAGAGAAAACTAATTGATTTTTCTTTAACCTAAATTTAATATCATCCTCTAACCCTTGATTTAACCTCTTTTGTGTCTTATCTAAAATCTCATTAGGAATAATATATTTATCATTTTCTTTATATAAATTTCTAATGATTCCTTCTATATCTCTAACTGTAAAATTTTCTTTCAAAATTCTCTCATGAAGCGATAGGCATAAATTCTTATCCTTCAATTTGCTTAATGCTCTGGCATGTCCCATAGAAAGTTTTCCTAAATTTACATCATTAATAACTACTGTTGGAAGATTTAGAAGCCCAATAATATTGGTAATATATGTTCTGCTTTTTCCAATTTTCTTCCCTAATTCTCCGTGAGTTAAATTTAAATTGAATACTGCTTTTTGAAAAGCAATTGCTTCTTCTATCGGTGTAAGATCTTCTCTTTGAAGATTTTCTAATATCGCAAGTTCTGATAAGTAAATCGAGTTATAGTCTCTGACTATTGAAGGAATTGTTCTTAATCCCGCCATTTTCGCAGCTCTAACACGTCTTTCTCCTGCAACCAAAATATATCCTTGCCCTGCCGGTTTCAAAATGACAGGCTGAAAAACACCGTGTTCTTTGATAGATTCTGCTAGTTCTAACAAACTCTTTTCATCAAAAATTGTTCTAGGCTGATCCGGATTAGGTCTAATTATGACTAATTCGACATCAATTACTTCTTCGATATCAGAAAAATTTGTCTCATTCTCCTCAATTAAATCATTAAATGATCTCCCTAATTTTAGATTAGTATCCTTCACTTAGATCCACCATCTCTCTCGCTAAGTTTTGATAACTAATTGAACCTTTTGAACGAGGAGAGAATTCAGTTACTGGCAAGCCGTGACTTGGTGCAACTGAGCATTTTACATTTCTAGGAATAATTGTTTTAAATACTTTTTCTTTAAAATATGTTCTAACTTCATTGATAACTTCATATCCGATATTACTTCTTGTATCAAGCATGGTTAATAAAACACCTTCAATTGTAAGGGCCTTTTTATTATACTTTTGCTTATTTTGAATTAATCTAATTGTGTTCAATAATTGCGTTAATCCGTCTAAAGCCAAAAATTCACATTGAACAGGAATTAAAACACTATCTGAAGCAGTAAGTGCATTTATCGTCACGATCCCTAAAGAAGGCGGACAATCAATAATAATAAAATCATAATCATCTCTAACTTCTTCAAGTGCATTTGACAATATAAAATCCTTATTATCATGAGAAACTAAATTACTTTCAATATTACCAAGTTCATATCTAGCTGGCAATATATCAACATTTACACTTTCAACTTTCTTTATTATATTTCTAATATTTGTTGTTTCATTAAAAATATCAGCCACTGTATAAACCAGATTAGCTCTATTAATACCCATGTAAGTTGTAGCATTTGCTTGATGGTCCACATCAACTAATAAAACCTTTTTTCCCAAATAGGATAAAGAGCTTGCTAAATTTACACTGGTTGTAGTTTTACCAACGCCACCTTTTTGGTTGCTTATTGATAATATTTTCCCCATTATTTCCACCTCTAACTCTTTCTTATTTCATTAAGAAAAGCATCTATATTCTACCACACATAGCCAAATATTAATATATCCAAACAATAAAAGTTATCCACAGAAATCTGTGGATAACAATTTATAAGAATTCTCTAAATAATTGCTCATTATCAAGATAGAAATTTACCTGTTCATATGTAATAAACTCTCTAAATTCCTTAGAAACAAACATCTCTGTTATCTCTTCATGAGTAAGTATCCTCTTAACATTGCCCCATTTATCAAATTGTGTTATTTCTGTTTTCAAATATTTATATATCATTGCTAAAGCTAAAAGCTTATCAATTCTATTACTAAACAATTTGTCAATGTTATATACGTATCTATTTTCTGTGTATTCAGTACTTTCTTTGAACATTGTTGAAAAATCAAATAACATTGAAACCATTTCTGTTCTTTGATTAAGCAAATATTTACTAAGTTGTGAAGCATATCTCCTCGCCGTTATTGATAATTCTTTATTTTCAATAACATGATCAACCTCTTGATCATGTAAGAAGAAATAATACTCTACCACTTCAGCAATATTATCAGCGTCTTTCTCAAAAAACTCATTAATAAATACACATATTTCACTTACTGTTTGTTGGAATTTTTGATCTTTATAAATAGGTTGAACACTATTTTCTTCCAACATCTCTGCTAAATGTTTAAAGCTAAACTCTTGATATTTTTCCAATACCTTATTCATTCTAACCCATTCATTATTCATTTTTTCATAAATGTTATCGGATATCAAAAATTGGACAAGGAATACTAAATAAAATCCAATTAAAATCCCCGTGTAAGTATATAATGATACGTCTGTATTAATTGAATTCAATCCAACTATAGAGACACCTTTTTCAAAAATATTATAAACTCCGTACGCTGTTATTGACACACCATAAAGTAAATATGTTGCGATATCTTGATAGAAAATTATTATTGTCAATGTTACAAAAAACATCATATATCCATAAAAGTGATTTGATTCATAAGTATAGTACAATGTTAGAACAATGATCGTAATAATTGAAAAGTGCATTGCTGATCGATTTAAATTAACTACTAATAGTAATATTGTCAACAATAGTAGCAACCCTAGAGCCATTGGAATAAAAACATTAATATCAATAGTAAACTCATTAAATGAGGAAAGTGGAATACTTAGAAGTGTAAGAACTAATAGAAATAATGTTACAATCGCGACTTTTAATTTCAAAACTTCACTAAAGGTTAAGAACTCACTATTTGTGATTCGACTAATTATTTTTTTCATAAGTCCATCTATCCTTTAATAAGTCATTAACAATTGTATCAAATACCTCATTGTTTTCTAAATAAATTTCAATAATATCGCGATCAATTCTGTAAAAGTATTCTGAGTTCAATAATATATCTTTAATATTGCTTTCTTCTAATTCCTTTAAATATGGTTTGTCTATCTTAATTAAACAGTAAAATACTACAAAAGATATTATTTTTACATAATTTTTATCATTTAAATGTTTAAACGATTTAAATTGTGATTCTGAGAATATTTCTTTTCTTGTAACATTAATTCCTTGTGTTTTACTAGCTTTAATCCCTAAATTTCGTATCTTTTGATTTATTGATAATTCTAAAATCTTCAATTCATTTATTTCGTCTTGAGTATACTCTGAGTATTTTTCTATAATCTCTGCTGAATTATATTTTTTTAAATCTCTCAATAGTTGTATTTTTCTTGAGAATATATTTTCGATACCAATTTTTTTTGATAACTCTCTTGAAAACAACTCTAGTGATTTATAATATTCTTCACTATCTAAAGTCTTTTTTGTTCTTTTTTGTTCAATTTCTATTAATACGTCCATATTTCTAATTTCTGATTCTTTAATTTGTGCAAGATGGTTATAAAAGAAAGTCTTTCTTTTAATTAATATATATGATGATAAAGTTAATAGTAGAACAAATAATATTAGAAACACAATAATAAAGTTGTTTTGCGTTGAAGTACTCCCAGGTATTGAAAAAATACTATCAAACCCCACTACTAATAAAACTCCCGAAACAAATAACGCAAGATTACTTGTAATCATCGCTTTATAGTCTTGATATATTGCAGTAATAGCATAAGCTAAGAACAATAGTGTAAACATGCTTGGTGTTTGAAATATGATAATTAACGTAATTGCTATTATATACTCTCCAATAGTATTAATATACATGGAAAACTTTAAATTATTATACAAATCATTATTGTAAGAATACAATGCAATATTCACTATAAATAGAACAACAAACATAAATATTATTCCTACAAACATAATTCTTTCAACTTTCATTACTACTAGAAAATATCCCACAACAAAGGCAAACACTAAATTAATAATATTTACTATAAGTGTTTTAATTTTGATATGATGCAACTCTAAAATTTCTTTGTATGTTTCTAGTTGCTTGTACTGAAATTTACTCGTGTCTACTCTCATAAATCCACCTCCTATAAAGGTTTTGACTTAATTTTGCTATAATGTCTTGGATATATTTTTCCTGTTTTTTCAATTTTTTTAAGTATTATAATTACTCTTTGGTTATTATCAATTTCATATTTATGTATTTTTTTCATAGACACCTTTAATATCTTAAATACATTATCACACGATTTAAGTTCTTCTTTATACTTAGGGCCTTTAAGACTTATAAAAACTCCTTCTTTTTTTACAAATGGCACACATAGTTCTGTTAATATTCGTAGATTAGCAACAGCGCGAGCAGTAACAATATCAAAAGAATTCTTACGTTGGTACTCTTCAACTCTACCATGAATTAATTCAATATCTATTCCAAGATTATCGATTAAATTTTTAAGGAATGTGATTCTTTTGTTTAAAGAATCAATTATAGTAATCTTTAACTTAGGAAATATAATTTTTAAAGGAATACTTGGAAATCCTGCTCCACTACCAACATCTAACAATGTTTGATTAGTAAAATCTATTCCTTTTACTAAACACAAGCTATCATAAAAGTGCTTAATATATACTTCTCGTTTATCGGTTATGGTTGTAAGATTCATTTTCTCATTCCACAAAACTAATAACTCAAAATATTTCTCAAATTGTTCTAGTTGATTACTACTTATATCAATATCAATTTCTTTTAACAGTAATATAAACTCTTTATTCATAACATCACCTAGATTATATTTTAACATATTTAATAATTTTTTTGAAACAATTAAAAAATAATAGTCTTCTTAAAAACTATTATTTTTTGTTTTTATATACACTAACAAAATAGAAATGTCCGATGGATTTACACCGCTTATTCTAGATGCCTGTCCAATTGTGAGTGGTTTAATATTTTTAAGTTTTTCTTTTGCCTCTAAAGCTAAATTATGAATATTATCATATTTGATGCCACTTGGAATTTTATAGTCTTCCATTTTTAACATTTTTTCTGCTTGTTTTTCAGCTTTCTTAATGTATCCTTCATACTTAATATCAATCTCTGTTTGTTCTAATACTTCATCACTAAATCCGCTTATATCAACCCAGTTTGATAAATGATTAATTTTAATTTCTGGTCTTCTTAACAGGTTGTACAACGCCGTTTTATCCTTAATGTTAACTGAATTAATAGAATTTAATTTTTTATTATTAATATCATTTGGAACTATAGAAAAATCTTTTAATATTCCTTTTAGTTCATTTATTTTTTTAATCTTGTTTAAGAATTTCTTATATTTTTCATTATTAACTAATCCGATTTTATACCCGTACTCTCTTAATCTTATATCAGCATTATCATGTCTTAATAGTAACCTATATTCAGCTCTTGATGTTAAAAGCCGATAGGGATCTTTAACTCCTTTAGTTACTAAATCATCTATTAATACACCGATATATGCTTCGTTTCTCTTTAGGATTAGAGGTTCTTTGTTTTGAAGTTTTAAACATGCATTGATTCCTGCCATAAGTCCTTGACAAGCCGCTTCTTCATACCCACTAGTTCCATTAATTTGTCCCGCCATATAAAGATTGGAATATAATTTTGTCTCTAATGTTGGATATAAATCCCGAGGATCTATAGCATCATATTCAATTGCATATGCGTATTTTGCAATTACCGCATTTTCTAGTCCTGGTATTGATCTAACCATTTTATCTTGGATATCGTGTGGCATTGATGTTGAAAATCCCTGAACATAAACTTCATCAATAGACTGACTTTCTGGTTCTAAAAATATTTGATGTCTTTCCTTATCATGAAATCTTACTAATTTATCTTCTATTGATGGACAGTATCTTGGCCCGACACCTTCTACAACCCCGCTATACATTGAAGATTTTATTAGATTATCATTTATAATATCATGAGTATTACTTGAAGTATAAGTAAGGTAACAAGGCCATTGTTTCTCAACATCAAAATATGTGATTTTATCAAAACTAAAGTGTCTCTCAATCGGGTCACCATCATGTCTTTCTGTTTTTGAGAAGTCTACCGAATTAGTTTTAACTCGCGGAGGAGTTCCTGTTTTCAATCTTGAAGTTACAAATCCTAATTCTCTTAATTGCGGACTTAACCCTAGTGATGCTTTTTGATTGTCTGGACCCATTTGTGTCACATTATCACCAACTAATATCTTAGCTTCCATGTATGTTCCTGTTGTTAATATTACAATCTTACTATCAATTACTTTTCCTGATTCAAGAATAACTCCCTTTATTTCATTATTTTCTATATTTATTTTTTTTACATAATCTTCAATTACTGTTATATTTGGGTGTTGAAATATTGTGTTTTTCATTTCTCTAGGATAAAGAACCTTATCACTTTGAGCTCTAAGGGCTCTAACTGCTGGTCCTTTAGATATGTTTAAAAGACGCATTTGGATTTGTGTTTTATCAGCATTTTTTGCCATTTCTCCACCAAGTGCATCAATCTCTCTTACTACGATTCCTTTAGCCGGTCCTCCAATTGAAGGATTACAAGGCATAGAAGCAATCATATCTACATTACCAGTTACTAATAAAGTCTTGTGTCCTAGTCTTGCACAAGCAAGAGTAGCTTCACTTCCTGCATGTCCACCACCAACTACTATTACATCATACATAAAATCACCTTTTCAGTAATATTTTATTACTTATCAGGGAAATAGTAAAGCATATAACGGTATGAATTCTTTAAATATACACATTTCTATTATATAATTAGAAAAAGAGGTGATTACATGGAAAATACTACTATCTTGATAATTGAAGATGAACCTACAATAAATCGCATTGTTTCAAATTATTTCCTGAAGGAAAAGTTTGTAGTTTTAAGTGCGCTAGATGGATTCAAAGGTCTTCAATTATTTAGTCAAAATAAAGTTGATTTAGTTTGCCTTGATATCATGATGCCTAATGTAAATGGTTGGGATGTAGCAAAAACAATTAGAGAAACATCAAATGTACCAATTATTATGATGAGTGCCTTATCAGAAGAAGAAGATATATTAAGAGGGTATTCTTTAAAAATCGACGATTATATAACAAAGCCTTTTAATCCTAAAATACTTGTTGCTAAAGTATGTAGTCTAATAGAACGATTAAAAAACCAAGATTATACTACTCAAACATCAGGAATTCTTGAAGTTAAGGGTATCAAAATCAATTTAGATTCCCATAGAGTGTATCTAAATGATAAACTTATTGAATTATCGAAAACCGAATTTGACTTGCTCAAATATTTTTTAGAGCATGAAAGTAAAATCTGTTCAAGAAACTTATTGCTTGATGAAGTTTGGGGAATAGATGTATATGTTGAAGATAGAATAGTAGACACTTATGTTAAGAAACTTAGAAAATACTTAGGATCTAACTCCCATTACATTAAAACTGTTTTTGGAGTAGGATATCGTTTTGAGGCTATTGATGAGTGATAACACAAATAATAAAATAGCTAAATTTTTTAACGTTTTCAAAAAGATTTATACTAGTCGTTCTATTTCAACTCAATTATTCTTTACAATTGTTTTAATATTCGGATCGTTTTTTGCTCTTCAAACATTATTAAATAATAGATTCTTTAAAAATTATTATGCTGAAAGAGAATTTGATCGAATTCACTCAGACTTAATTAACTATATTGATGATATTAATGAAGCTGATAGTAGTGATTACTATGATAAAATTTATGATTTTACAACTGAGAATAACGCTTATTCTGTAATTGTAAGTGGACGTAATACACTTATATCATCATCTTTTTCAAACTATACTGTAAAAATTATAGATGATTTTGATAATGAATATATTTTTCTTGTACCTAATAATGATTATGAGTACACAGTAGGAGAAGAAATTAATGTGATTTTATATGAATATAGTGGTATATATTCTCCAGTAGAGATTCATACTTCGACTGGGAATCCGATATTTATCAGTGATATTGATTGTGATGATGAGCCCTGTACTCCAACTAACGATACGTTATCCGCTACTATCGTTGAAATTTATAAACCTACCAACTTAAATTACTTATTTGATGAAAATGTATTAGTACAACTAGAATTATCAAAATTAGATAGTGGCGCTGTTAATAAAGATGATTACACTTATAATACGGGCTTAACAGACGTTGAAGGATATTGGTATAAATCTACAGACGGAACAATAGATACACTAGTATTTATACACTCATTGGATTGGAATTATATTGTTACAATTGTTCCCATCGTTGATACAAATGACATTATTAAAATTATTTCTCAATATAACTACTATGTTTACTTAACAGCAATCGCCATTATATTTATTTGGAGTTTTAGATTATCAAATCTCCTATCAAAGCCTATTCAGAACATTGAGTTAGTTGCAAAAGAAATAGCCCAATTAAACTTCAATGCGGAAGCTCACGAATATAATAATAGGGAGAATGAATCACTCTCTAGAAGTATAAATTTAATTTCCCGGAATCTAAAAGAAACTTTAGAGACCGTAAATACTAAGAATTTGGAATTAACTAATTTGTATGAGGCACAATCAAAACAAGTTTCCTTAAAGAAACAACTTGTTTCTTCTATCTCACATGAACTAAAAACACCTTTGATGATCATGCAAGTTACTATCCAAGGGATTTTAGATGGTATAATCGAACAGCAAGATGAA